>Ga0325411_1001675_pt1 | contig 24739 bp, 6 predicted proteins | sample PopdelMetagenome_13_FD_206181 | JGI IMG/M metagenome (GOLD analysis project Ga0325411, IMG submission 206181) | Populus deltoides microbial communities from Bellville, Georgia, United States - Xylem-PdIQD-R4 | ecosystem: Host-associated > Plants > Phyllosphere > Stem > Wood/Secondary xylem... | reverse complement strand
GTGTTTCCTGATTGCAAGACGAACACTAGTCCTTTTTGATGACAAGGTTGGACTTCATTGAGGATTTTGACACGACCAAAAGATTGATGTCTACTCTCAAATGCAGGAGTGTTGAAGTAATAAATAACCCGGCAAGACCAGGGTCGAACCACAGGGAGGTTAACTATATAAATTATAAACAACAACAACAACAACAACAACAACAACAACAACAAGTTAAAGAGAACTTTGAGATGTGATATTGATGTAAGGATTAAATAAGGATAAAATAATTGTCAAGTTTAGAGGATCCACTAATGGTATTTCAAACAAATATAATATAAACTCTTTTTATTACTCAACTGGAAACACCACACAAAGGAGTTTCAATCGGATTATAAATTGTTAACATGATTACATTAGTTATCTTATTCGAATAATACTAATACTTGTAAATGTTGTCAGACATTCATGATCATAACTTATGTTAACAACAAATCAAGTTTCTTTCATAGCACAGGTGTCGGTTATACCATACGACTGGGCTATGAAAGTGCCAATTATTTGTTATATCAAGGGTTATACAACATAAATCTAGATTAACCATTTAACAAGCAAAGTATTAAAAGTGAACAAGATAACAAATATAAAACATGTTAGTATCAAACATTCAGGTCCATGTTGAGTTTTATTATACTTATTTGTACACCATTAGTGTAACCTTTTCACCTTGACATGATAAACTTAGCTAAACATAATGAAAGAGAGAAACACAAATAAACAAGGAAAGGAAATGAAAAGCATAAGCAAGAGATTAATATAAGCAAAACTTAAGCATTACAAAATATAAAGAGAGAGCAAGAGCATGATCTTGATCTGAAAACCAAGATGCCTAAATACATGGAAAATGCCTCCTTTTATAGGCTAAAATTCAGAACTATTTATTTGTTGACTAATTGTTGAGTGGGTGCCCACATCTTGACTTGATGACAATCCTTATCTGGCAAAAAGGTCATTGATAACGTCATAATTTGAACAGACTTAAATCATGAAAGTTCTAGGAAATTGTCTCAGCTTTCTAGGATAAAAAAGTTGAGATCATTTGAACTTCTAGAACTCGAGATATGGGCTGAACACTGAATTGTGTCTGGGTTGCAGGACAGATTCAGACTTCTATGTTGTTACTACAATTTGGACTTGAAAACGGCCTTTTTAAATCTTGGACTCCCATGAAAGTTTTAGGCCTATGTCTTAGCTTTCCATCCATATAAGATAGACCTAAATCCAAGATCTACAGCGCCAGATATGACCCAATGACCGAACAGTGTTCTAGTTTGGGCTGAACCAGCATCTCTTTTCTAAGTTTGGCCCTCTCTTTGTCCTTTTAATTTCTGTACTTAAACTCATCAATCAATCCTTTCATTTATGTGATAGGCCTGCATTTAAGATGAACATTTACCATAAATTAAAGATATCTTATGGTATCAGACTTGTTATTATAAAACATGCTTTAGTTAAGGAGTTATTGATACTTTAAGTGTAAAATGATAATATAAAACCTTGATAAAAATACACTTTTAAGTACCAATCAATTTTTTTTCTGGAAAATTTCTATAAAAAATATTATGTAATGATTTAGAATTAGATGACATGCATGTGTCTTTACCTGATTGGAAATATAAGCCCCCATTTCTTGTCATCTCTCTATTGCTTGACGAATGAGGTTTGTAAATTCTCAGATGACTTCCCTTAGTCTTTAGACTCTTTAACTCACATGAGTTTTACCCATATGACTAATGTGTTTAATTACCTCTTTGTCTCACAGCCTGGGCCTTTAGGCAATAAATAAAGCCCTGCTCAGTTAACCATTCTTTATTTTGTTGGTAAATGTCACCACATTATACTAAAGAAATTAATTCCATCGGTATTTTTGTTTGCATCTACTAATATTCTGGTAATGCACATTGTAACAAAAATAACAATAATTAAATTAAGAAAAATAGAAAAAAAAACAATATTAAAAATTACAACATGTGAAAAAAAATAATTACCATAATATCTGTTGTAAAACTATATAGAAGCAGTGCAAGAAATAAGAGAAAAGATAAAAAAAAATAAAAGATAAAAGAAAGAGGAGTAAATAAAAAAACTACAAAGAGAAAGTATCATTGAAAAAAAAATTCAAGAGAAAATAAATGATGAAAGGATATTGGTGGATTTGATTGAGAGATGAGAGTAATAAAAAAGTAAAATATTTATTATTTTCCCTTCTAAAATATCCATGTAGAAAACTTGTAAGAAAAAAATGGTTATTATCATAATTTTAAAACTTGACATAGAAGTTGACTTGGGTCATTGGTAAAGAGGGCCAACCTCGATTGTTTTTTTTTTAATGATTAAATTGACTTTGTTTTGATCATTTTTTTCAAAGAAAGTCAATGGATTTTGTTTTGGGTTTTACTTTGGATTGACCGTATTATCGTAAATTTTTTATCGAATTAGGCCGGGTCAATCCTTCCTCTATTTTTTCTTAAATCAAATTAGTCTAGGCCATATGTTGTCCAAGTTTCAGGTGGATCTACTTGGCTGATTTGGATTTTACAACTAGGGTTATTGTACTATTATTAATTTCAACACTTAATATAAACTAAAATAAAAATAATATCTAATTATTTTTTATTTAAAAAATATGTAAGTTTGTCAGTAATACATATTAAGGGTAATATATATATATATATTATTCAGTCTTTTCCACTATCAATTAAATATGATATATAGATAGTTATTTTGTCTTGTAAACTACCTTCACACACAATTATGTCTTTATCTCTTATTTTATCTTGTCTCGTTTGTCCTCACTATCTCTATCTTTTCTTTTTTTTATCCCTATACAATAACTAACATTACCTTATAATTGTTAGACATTCAATAATTATATCAATTTTACTTGATGCATGTGCTTAAAGATCTTCTAAATGAACAAAATAGTATACATGAGTTGAATATATATGTTAATATTAAACATTGATATTTTTGTTTTATTATATGATTATGAATTTTTGTATTATTATATGATTATAATTATTATCATACAAGTTGTTGCGTCCGACATGAATATGGGACTTTCAAATTTAAATAAAAAATATAGAAGGTTGAGTTGCCACCTAGTTCTTTAAAGAGACTAAGAATCATAAAATATTTATTGGTTCTAGAGATCTAAGGGGTTGGCTATACCTAAATGTCGCAGGGCGATATCGAATGGCACGCTAAGATGCCTCTTGAGAGGTAGTGTTGGGAAAGAAAAGGGTTTTTAGTATAATTATAAAATTATGATTATAAGATTTAGGAGTCGCTATCTAGTATTATGGTTACTAGAAAACCTATGGTCCGCGACAGTCCGGGTAAGAGACTGATTACGCAAGGGGAAAACACATCATCCCTAATGCACCCTACTTAAGGTACACTGAATTATTGTTTGATTGTTATTCTAAGTCGTGTTCCTATCTATTGGTCTTGTCTAAGGTTTAAGGAAGATCTCCCTTCGTGAAAAAATCTCTACCTTACTAGACTAAATCCTAACCATTCTAAAGTCTAAATTATAACATCAAATTTATTTCTCTAATATAAAATGAACAAAATGATTGGTGATGGATTTTTGACATTTTGGCCAAATTCTAATGGATAACCATAAACTGGATATGATATCTATTTTTCTGTATTTTTTAAAAATGTAATTTGTTTTTATTTTTATAAAAATATGCTTGGAAAACGTTTAAGATTTGCCCGTATGCATGAAAACAAAACATTTTGTTTTTTTTTTCTCTTGAAAGGGGAAATTAATTTAAAAGTTTTGAGATTTTTTTTTTAATTTTCAAATTTTATGAAGAAACGTTTCAGACAAAACTAAGTATTTTCATACTAGATCCATATCTTACAATATAAACATATAACCCGATATTATGTAAAATTGTTGGAAAAACATGTGAGAAAATCACAAATATTTTTGAAATAACCCTTGGATTTTTTTTATTTTTTTGTCTTATTATTATTATTATTATTATTATTATTATTTGGTCGGAGCTAACTTAACTGGGTTTGGTTGGGCCGACTAGCGGCCCACAAAACCTGGTCTTTTTTTTGCTGGGCTAGAATGGGTCCATACCAAGCCCACATGGTCACTGGCCTGACCTAGCGATCATGTTAATAATTTTTACTATATGCAGAATTTCATGCAGTGGTTGGGCGAGGCAGAGAAGAAGAAGAACAAGAAGAAGAAGAATAAGAAGAACACTACTAGAAAATTGATAAATACAAATGGAAATACCGACGAAAATATTCCATCAGTAAATTGCAATGAATTTTACCGAAAAAAATATTCCCCTGATATATACCACGGGAATTATAATGGAAAAAATAGTAATTAAAACAACGCCAAAAAATACGATGATGTGTCATTTATAGCAACGGAAATACCGACACAATAATTTTTGTCGGTAAAATTGTTGGTAAACTGTTAACACTATTCATCATGTCAATTACAAAGGGAATCACCAATGGAAAATTCTGTCGGTATTTTCTAGAGAGCTCTAGAACTGTTCATTTTCAATTGCACTCTTAATCATTATTCTTTACAGACAAAATCACCGACGGATTGAAAAGTTATCGGTGCTGTTTGGCGAGTTTCTGAAAAATTTTGATTAAATTGAAATTTTAAATTAAATATTACAGATGGAATCACCGACGGATTGATTAAAAATATTAATAATCAATTATCCGTCAGTAAAACACCCCAATAAAAAGCTTCGAATTCCTAATTTCACAACAGACGGACCCCTTTTCTTCTTCTTCCCCATATGTAAAAAAATCAACATCCTTTTCTTTCTTTTCTCTCCTCAACTCCTTCTCTTCTCCTCCATGCTTAGATATGTCTTCTTCTTCTTTCTTTTTTTCTCTCCTCAGTTTTTTTAATTAATATACTTTATGAATTTGTTTTTTTTTTCTCTCCTTAACTTCACTTGCAACTACATTAAGGTAAGTTTTTTCTTTTTCTTCTTTTTTCGTGTTTTTTTCACTATATTTGTTTTTTTATTTTATTTTAAGTTTTTTTTGGTTCTTAATAATTGTATGAATGTTATCGTAAGATTTTTTTTTTCATATGTTAACAATTTTTAGTTGATTTATTTATAATATTTTTAAATTTTTAGCAATCACAACTTCATTTTTTTTCATATGAATTTTATTTAGTTGAATTTATTTTATTTTGTTATTTTTTTTGTTGCAAATTTGTTTGAGTTGATTTTCTTCTTTCTTTTTCCAAGCAACTCAGTTTTGAGTATTATAGAGTGTTGATTTATATTAATTTAATTATTTTATTATTTTTAAAAAATATTTTTAAATAATCACCGACGGAAATACATATGGTATTTTTCTAAGGGAAATACCGACGAAATGAGGCAGATAATATTTTTTTTCACGCTTTTTCTATTAGTAAATCCATCGGTAATAATATTTTTTTTATTACTAACGGATAAAAAATTACCAACGAAAGATTTAACGATGAAGCATTTCCGTTTGTGATTCCGTCGGTAAATTAATTACCAACAGAATAATAAAACAAATATAGACAGAAAATTCTGTCGCTAAATATAATTGATTGTGGTAGTGGAAGAAGGGGGAGGGAGGAGAGATTTGTGGTGAAGAGGAAGAAGTTTGTAATGGCTATTCTTGAAGCAAGGGAGGCCAACTGGTGGTCGAGTTGGTGGCTCGCGGTGGTTTTAAGATCGTGGTGACTGAGGACACGGCAGTGGAGGAGAGGGAAGAGCAGCTGAAATCAATGGTAGAGAGAAAGGAAATAGGCTGGGAAAAATAGGGGTAAAGGGCTAGTTTTTTTTCAAATTTTGGCTAAAGATTTCTTCCTGTCCAAGGCATGGAATCCGCTTATGCCAAATCTTTTGTCTTTACTGGTGCCAAATCTTTACCTTTGATTTGACCTGGAAGGATCCCAACCATTGATTTAAATTTGACATCATGAACTGTCAAAATAGTTGAAAAAAGGCTGGTCAAGTTGACCACTTTGGGTTGGCGCCGCGGCGACTGTAGGGCAGTTAGTCAGTGAGGTCTACTCTAGGGTGTAATACAATGTCAGGTCATAATGGTGGTGTATGGGTTGCCCGATTTAGTGGGGAGAAGAAGTATTAAACGCCTCTGAAAAGTAGCCACCTAAATAGTTTTTTCAAGCCAAAATAAGAAGACAATGATCAGTGACCAGACGACGCGTCGTCTGGTTCTTCTTCTTCTTCTTTTCAAACGTTGTTGTTTTGGCCCTTAAATTATGGATTTTAGCCAAAGTTCAATTTAGTCATTCATCTTCTGATTGCTTTTAATTACACCCCTGATTGACTCTAAACTTTCAATCTTGTGCAATTTTGCCCTTAATGAACTTCAATTTCAACCTTATATTTTAACGTGTTTTTAACATTAGTCCTTGGTTTCAGATTTATACAAATTGACCATTAAACTTTTAATTTTCTTCAATTTCACCCATTATTTCAATTGTGTCCTCATGGTTTAACACCTTTTGCAAATTTGACCCTTAATTGACCAAAAAACTTTGATTTTCTTATGATTTTACCCTTGATTGAACCAATTGACTTTGTAAAAATTAAATTAGATCCTAAAAAATTCAAATCTTCTCTATTAAGCCAAAATTGAGCTTCCAAACTTAATTTTTCACCAATTAAACCCCAAATAAAATTAATTTAACCTATTTAAAATATTATTACATCTCTGCACGTAATTAAATCCTTTAAAATTAATTTTTAAACATGATTAAATTCTGTATTTGGCCCATGATTAAATCAAATTGGTTTATTAAAAATCTAATTATATCATTGAGCTTAATATTTATGCAGATTCTTTCAAAAATCATTTTATTTGACCTGGAATTTACATTGTTTCTTCAATTTTGATATAAAGGGGTATAATTAGGCTCCTAATTTCTCAAGAAAATTTCAACTTGATTTTTTCTATATACTTAGGATCCACCTCAGTATGCTTTTATCAAAATGCCAGTCCTTATGCTATTATTATTGATTATTGATTTTTATTTTAAAATAAAAAGGGATAAATTTTGGGGAATGACTCAGAAATGAGTTATGACACCAAAAAAGATAAAACTCACCCTTAACATATCCTTTCATAGGAAAAGATATCTTAGCTATGCGTTTCTCCTAAATTTATTTTTATGCATGCCTTTAACTATCCCAATATATTTTATGAGCTTATTTACAAGTTATTTATTGATGGTGGATATTCATCAAAGTTAGTGTCGAGTCTTGAATTAGAGTTTCACAAATCAATATTTTTTTATATTTAATTAAAAGAATCGTACTAGGCTTATGCCGGTTCCTAAAAATAAAAGACATGTCGACCTAACCGTTAAAATCCAAGTTTAAACAAAGCTTGTTGTTAATTTGACAAAAACTCATCGACATATTTTTTTTTTAACTCATTTCAAAGTTAAAAATATCGTGCTAGTCTTACTTGGTCTCTAAAAACTAGGAGATTCATTGACCAAACTATATAAAAACCAATATTTAATCAAAATATATTCCAAACTTGATGAAAACTCTCCAATACATTTTTTATTTATGTTTGAAGAATAAATATTTATGTGCATATACATACGTAAAAAGGCCATAACACAATTTTATGAAATGATAATAATGCTATTGCAATGTCAACAGAAATAAAATAATATAAAAATGAAATTAAAAGCATAAGTGAATAGTGTCCATGCATGAATAGCAATATGTTCATTAAAATGCATTTTGAATAGTAATTTTCATGCAAAATATAAATGGGAAAAAAAAAGAAACGAAAAGAAGAAGAAGGGATGGAGGACTTACCTTAGCTGATTCAAGATGAGAATAGGCTACTATGGTTTTTTTCCGATGGTGGATACAATGGTGGTGCCTGCAGTTGAGGGTGGTTTTTGTCTTCTTCGGCCTATTAATTCTCTCTCTACCTATAGGTTTTCTTTGTTTTTTCTTGAGGTTATTTGTTTCTCTCTGTTTTTTTTTTCCTTTTCTTGTTCTCACTCTCTGCAACTTCCTAGTTAAATCTATACTCATTTATGAAAAAATAACTCTCATTTTCTTTTTTCTCTCTTGGTTTTTGTTGTTTTTAATTATATATTTTTCTTTCTCCTTTTTTCTTATTTATCCTTTACTACTCTCTAAGTCAAACAACCTTCACTTCTCATAACTCAAACTCTTTTTTTATTCACTATCTTGGACTTGACATTTTCTCTCTAGCTTGGCTTCCGTTGTTTCTTTGCCTCTCTATTCATAGACAAGGATGAAGCTTTTAGAATCTTTCTTGGTGGAACAATTATGGCCGTTGGTTCCATTGGGTCAATCTTAAACATCTTCCATGGTTGTACCTTTCGGCTAAGCATGCTTATAAACCTATTTGGAACAATTTTTCACTGGTTTCAAAGTGTCAAAGCATGCATTTTTAATTTTTTGCTAAACATGAATTACTTATACAAGGGAGAAGAATGATTTGTTTTTTGGAATTCTTAAGAGACATAAGAGAGATAAAATCCAGGGCAAAGTCGGGCTAAAAATCATGAAAAAAGGGGAGAGACAAAGTTGCAGAACATGTGGAAACACCAAAACAAACCTTGTATTGATGCATTGCATTTTTTTGAATTAATGCATGAAACAACGTCTTTTTTTTATATATATCAAAACTTGTCGTTTTATTTACTTATAATTTTCACATTTGCACATTGGTCCCTTAATGTTGGCGCATTTTGAATTTGATCCTTGTCTTTTTAAATTTTTTTATTTCTGCCAATTTCAATTTTTTTTAATATTTCTTTTACTTTTATCTCTGATTGCATTTAAAATGGTTCCTCAATATTGACGTATTTTTTAATTTAGTCTTTGGTTTTTCTATTTTTTATTATTTAGCTAATTTTAATTATTTTCTTAATTTTTCTGTATAATTTCATCCCTAATTGTAATTTTTTTATTTTAATTATTTTTTTAAAGATATTTTTTTAAATAATTTATTTATTTATTTTATATTTTTTGAGAGGTCAGAAATTGAGTTGTAAAACTAGTCTAAAATAAATTATATTTACCACATGAATCTCACACTTTGGTCAATCTGGAACTAGGACTTATACCTTCATAATTAAATGGTAATTAAATTGATTACTATATATATATATTGATCCATTTATAATTTTAAAAAATAATAAATTAGGAATTAGTGGATAATGATTATATGAGTATTTTAGTAAGGAAAAGAAGATGACATAGGCATTCAATACTCCTAGGAAAGTTTTTCCATCATCATTGTTTTCTATTTCATATGATGAATTCACAAACTTTTTCAAGTGCTAATTTCATATGATACAAATTTCTTTGAGGTCAAACATGATCCTTGAGTGCAAGTTCCATTATATGTATATTTCTCCAAACTCATCACTTTATGTATACCCCTTCTCCTGTCTGAAACGGCACCTGCAAATATTAATATACATAGATTTATCTCAGTATATGTACGTATGTGTGTATGTATGTATGTATGTTTGTTTGTATGTATAGGAGTGTATGATAATATTCATACACCAATTTCTATTAACTGCTGCTGTTACTCTTAATTGCTATTTTCGCAGCATCTGAACACCTTCACTTTCTGCTTATCCTATATCCTGAATATATATATCAAGCCGCATTATGAATATATTCATTACTTAAATTGCAGTACTTCAATCATAATATAGTGTTCTGCCTAAAATGTAAAGCATAATGTACGTCGGGGGTGCACATTACAAGTCTCTGACCAAAATATCATTAGAAAAAGGCTGGAGCATGAGACATCCTTAATCTTGATGAATGTATTTAATTTTCTTGGGTTCGATTATTAATGCGCAGACCGGATCATGTGTGCACAAATTCATGGAAATTTCTTCGACTGAAACAGATGCATAACTCTAACTTAGAGACCTCCAAATTCGTAGTATTGTACCCTAGCAATCTCTTTCGGCTTGGGAATGTGCAAAAAGCAACCTCATAAACACAATAAAAGGTAGCAGCTTGAGTGATATTACACACACACACACACACACACACACACACACACACATAGTACATCGTATGAGGTGTGGGGTAAAAACTTTTTCCAATAAGCCTTTCGCATAGTAGTGAAATTGTTGGGTCTACATAGATTTGGTGTTTCTCTTCGCTCACCTGCATTATTGCACTTGCAAAGAGAGAGCATGATAAATATCAAATTGATAAATACTGTCATTATACCCTAATCCCACTCTAACTCTCCTATATCTATCTCCCAAGACAATTAATCGCAATGTACTACCCCAAATCAAGGGAGCTGGTACAAAACCATTAGTTTATGGATTGAAGACACTGCCCACCAGCTTTTCTTGCCCCACTTTATAATAAAGCTAAAGCAGAGGGAATAAAAAAGAATACTACATGAGTGAAAGAAGAAGGAAAGAGAAGGAGACATATGTAAAGCTCCTTAACCCCACATCTCTATAAAAATTCTTTGCGGACAAAGGCTCAAGTTTTCTTCAGCCTCATCTGAGAAAGCAAACAGGACACTCAAAGCTTTAGCAAAGGGCTTTTATGGGTGCATAAACGAGGAAATATGACAAAGTGATCAAGAAAGCGAAAAAAAAAAAAAAAGAGCAAGGGGAAAAGTTTTAAATTTTTATGGTTCTCTTTTGAAGGCATGAATTGAAGTGTGTTTTTCGCAGAGGATCATCACTGCAAAGCTAACGATGGCAGGAAACCCTAGCTGGTGGAGCATGCATCCACCTTCACAGCAACCTTCTGCTTTGTTATCATCTTCTCCATCTAGCTTCCCTTCCCAATATGTACTTGGATCTTCTCCATTCCCTTTGAATTCTCTGCCTGATAACCAAGAGCTTCCACAGTCATGGAGCCAACTACTTTTGTATCTCTCTCTCTCTCTCTCTCTCTCTCTCTCTCTCTCTCGCCAGTTCATCTTGTTAATACGTAACATGCTACTCTTAATCCATAAATTCATTTTAATTTTTATTCTACTAATCATATTTCATTTTTGTTTCACACTATCTTTCTTATCTCCCTTTTTTTGTTGTTGGATTTTTGTCCTTTCTTGTCCTAAAAGTTCAAAGCCTTTCACATATTACATGAGTTTTCAATAGATTTTTGATCTACAAATTTGGCTCCTTAAATATCTTTATCTTGAGTGTGTCTGTTGGATTTTTCCTTGTATACAGCTAGCAGTCATGCTAATCACAGATCATCTTGACCTGGATCTTAAGCTTTCATTAATTTGGTTATTTGTTTGTCAGGGGTGGTTCCTCAGGAGATGAAGATAGGTACGGTCTGAGTCAATTTCAGCCTAAAAAGTTGGAAAATTGGGAAGACCAAATCTTAAATCCATCTCCAAGTATTTCTTTAGATGCTGATGTAAAGCAAGAGGTTTCCCACAATAGCAACTTATATGGTCATGGGGAAGAAGACTTTCAGGCAGCTAGGCCCACAGCTTGGCCACAAGCGATGCCGGTCTCTTCCCCTAGGTCTTGCGTCACAAGTTTAGGTAGTAGTACTAGTATATTAGACTTCTCTTACAACAAGGCAGAAGGGGCAAGTCAGCATCCAGATCAGTCATCTGAGGTACGATATATAGAAAACAAACTTCAGTTAATTTATTGGAGTAATTAAGCTCTCTCTTTATATATATATATATATATATATAGTCTCCATTTTCATAGCATATATCTATGATCAATTGTTGAATCATATAAATTCTAGCCAGCCAGCTCTCGGTTAGTTCTTCACCTGGGTTTCTCAATTTTCTTCTGTTTTTTCCCCTTTTCTGCTAGTGTAACAGTACAGCCACAGGTGGAGTGTGTAAGAAGGCTAGGGTTCAGCCCTCTTCAAGCCAACCTCTTAAGGTGATATGACACACAGAATCTCTCTCACTTTCTCTCGATGTGCGCGCGCCTGCCTGTTTGTGTCTGTGGGCGTCTAATGTCTTTCTTGATTGTCTATTTCTTTGAGCATGTGTGATTCTTCTGCTATGGTTCATCTATTAAAAAAATATGATAGTTTTATCAAAAACCTAGCTAGTGCTCTATGATTTTCTAATATATATATTTTTTTACCATGGAGTCAGGTGAGGAAGGAGAAGTTAGGTGATAGAATAACAGCTCTTCACCAAATGGTTTCCCCTTTTGGAAAGGTAAATACACAATAAAACCCCCATTTCCTGATCTGCAAACTGAACAGAAAGCATTAATTATGAACAAACAGTTTTATTTTTTATTTGTTAAAAAACAAAAAGCAGATTTATTTATTTTTTTCCTTTTAAATTTGCACTGATCAAACTTTTCTCTCTGTTGCCCTTTATCTTTAGTCGTTTGGCTCTCTCCTTTTAACATTAAAGAAGATAAAAAAGATGACTTGGGGTATGATGATATGTTCCTCTTTTGCAGACTGACACAGCTTCAGTCTTGTTAGAAGCTATTGGGTATATCAGATTCCTTCAGGGTCAAATTGAGGTGATGTTTCTTCGACATCCAATATATATTCTCTGCAAGCAGCTCAGAATCAGTGTGAAGCATGCAGTCAATGTGTTCAATTAGTCCTTCTTTTTCTAATAATGTTTTAGTTATGGAAGTTATAAAGTCTCTTATTCTCTCTTTCTTTTCTGTCTCCTCCACCCCCTTGATTTTTGCAGGCTCTTAGCTCCCCTTACATGGGCACTGCCTCACCAAATATGAGGAACCAGCAACAATCTGTAAGTACTTGTATATTTAACTGTTCCTCATTCCCAATGCAAGAGTACCGAGATCCTCTCTCTCTCCTTACATGCTCACGTGTGACTAGGCAAGTATGGCTAATTGTGTTTAAAAAATAACGATAGTTTAACTAACGAGGGGGGATGATTTTCTTGTTAGGTTCAAGAAGAAAGAAATAGTGCATTTTCTGAAGACATGCGTCAGGTATCGCTTTATTGGATCCATCACCTCTATAAAAGCAGCTAGGGATGGTTGGTATGCGGAAAGCATATATGCTAAAAACTAGTATTTTAGTATTCATATAATGAATAGCAATGAAACAATAAGGTTCCTAGCTTTATACATATATATTTATCAATTTAAGAGCATAATCTGGGACTTCTTTAGGTTTACTAATTAGTTGGGAATCAAAGAAGCATTGGGAAAGATGGATAATGTTTATATATATTATTTTTCTCTTCTATTCTTTAATTTCCATTAAGCTGTTGAATGACATCGGCCTGGAAACATAAAGGAGCTCCTAACAAGAAGCTTCCTTTTCTTTGTCTAGCATCTTCATACGTACTAAAATACGTTTTGGTCTATAGATTAGTTTACAATCATCATGATTCTTTGCATATTTTTGTTAAAATTTATGTGTATATATTTATTGGATCATGTTTGCAGGATAATCAAGACCAGCCAAAGGACTTGAGGAGTAGAGGACTGTGCTTGGTTCCCGTGTCCTGTACTCAGCATGTTGGAAGTGACAATGGTGCCGATTACTGGGCTCCCGCTATCGGAGGAGGGTTTTGACTGATGTAATATGATTCCAAGGCCGTTTCAAAGTTTCAGAGAATGATATAACATCATGAGCAGTCACTCTGCTGCAACATTCCAAGGCTGATTGCTCATGATGGTATGCTATTCTAATTAGAAATGGCCATTAATTGTTTCTGAACCCTCTAGCTAGCAGGTTTCACACTATCTGTCTGTTGATGTTTTCTTTGAGCTATTTTTGTAGAGCTCCTTGAAATTGAAGTTCAATTAGCATTTTCCATGCATCTCAAAATGCTTTTTCCAGGATTACCATTCTTTCTTCTTATGTTATTGAATAGTGGAATGGCTTCTGCCCCCCTATTAAATGTAACTGCTTGTTTTTCTATTCGTATATGTTCTACTTTCTTATTCTCATGAAGGAATTTGGATGAAATAAGGGTGTTTTACAGCTATCATTCTGAAAGGACCAAAAAGCAAAGATATGTTATTTATATCAACAAAATAAACCAAAATAAAAGAATCAAAATAATTTATATCAACAAAGTATCGATCTTAAACTAAGGTATATAAATTAATCTATTTATTTTATTTCAAATGATCATGGACCAAATATGTTTTCGATGTGAATAAATTTTAAATCTTTCGATATCTCTTCTATCTACATCATTTTAGGTCTTCCTTTCCTCCTTATCCCCTTGTACTCCTCTCTACTTTGAACTTTATCTATAAAGGGTTACATAGACTTTTAGATAGATGCGATCATTTCTAATCTTTATCATTGATACAGGGATGGTAGAAATATGAAGTAGAAGTAGTTCACTCACAAAAAAACAGTTTATATTCATCATTTTAAGGAACAGAATCAAAGAGATACACGTGTAAATAACTGACAACTCTAAATATACAAAAAGATATAAATTCACTCACCACTTTAGAGATATAAAGTTAAGGAATAAAAGTTAATCACTCACGAGAAAATACAAATTTGAATAGGGTATTAAAAGGCAATATCAAAGACTTTTACTTAAATTTTGACCAAAAGATGTCTGATACATGGTTTAATTGATCATTATATACCTGAAACAACCCTTTAATAGTAGGCATAAACCAAAATGACATAATTGAGACAAAAACAAATGACATTTACAAAAATATAGATAAATAATAACTAACAAATATTTTTGACGTATTAAAAATACAATCAAACTCATAGAAAGCTTAAAAACTAAAAAGACATAAACAACTTCTTGTAAAACCTCAAAGAATGCATGATTGGATAATCTAAAAAGATCACATTCTAAATTTTAAAACTTCATAGAATAAAGTCATTTTCCTATGCAATGAAAAGATGCAAATTCAAGCTTAAAGTGAACAACATCAGGAACTTCATTAATTTTCTTCGCTAACTCAAACTCAAGTAACCCAACATCAATAAAACCATTATATGACACTCTTGTTTCATATATTTTGTTCTATGTATTTTTATGTTACGGTATATCCATCTTATATATTTATCTCTACCACATCTATTTTATACAGCCTTATAAATGTTTCATAGTACACACTTTTTTTAAGGTCTTTTAACACACCTGCAACACTCCTCTACTTTAGCCACTCTGCTTTAATTTTATAAGTTACATCCTTATCGATTACTATATTCTTTTAAATTTATTTATACAAAAAATAAACATTTATGTGTCATCCAAATAAGAACAATGATTATTCATAGTCAAACAAAAAAGAGAAGAAAAGATGAAATCAATCATCATCAATGAAATAGATGGAGAGTCATGATTGACCAAGAAAAGTGATTGATTGCAACAACAAGAGTTCAAGTAATCAACCATAAGGTTTAGTCCCATTTAGAATGAGAGGACTCAACAAATTAAAATGATCAATGTTATAGATTAGTTAGAATTCATGCGGTTATTAGTATAGTGATAAGATAGAGTTCAATTTATTTTATGGTTTATCATGTAATCTTTCTATATGATATAATAAATCGGTACAGGTTAGCTTTAAGTATTTATATGAAACTCTCATACTCTAACAATATAAATAGGTCATACCAATTACTAGAAAAGAGGGCAGCTTTATATACACAATTTCAATACAATTTTCTTTATGGTTTTTACTGTTTTGTTCACAGCTTCACTTTATTTTTTATATATACTATAGTTTTTTCAATTTCTTTCTCTTTTTCTTAAACTTATCTTTTCCCTGTGTGGTGTTGCTTCATAACAAAATACAATTCTTATAGGTTCAAGCACTTAGACTTTACATTCTGCTTGATTTTGTAAGGTTGTCATTGGTTTCCTCTCAAGATTAAGTTCCTATTATGTAGTTTATCCTACTTAGAAGGTAGAAATAGTTAACTAGTAACATATTGATCAGAAGAATATCTATGATCAATATATTGGCATATTTGGAGGGATAAATATCAATATTCATTCTATTAAACAATAATCATGTCATTTTTTCCAGCATCATTGCCTCTACTAACTACTAGTGACTATGTTGGTGTTTCCATACCTTCAATATAACCTCAAGGTTATATATGGAAATGCAAGGGAAGGTGTCCAACATTTTTTAGACTGTAATATTTCATTTAGGCATTTGTGATATTTTTGTCTCTCTTAAAGAATTTCAAAAACTTTCTATAGGGGTGATTTTAGTCAATGATTATTATTCAAGAAATAATTTTCAATGGATCAAACATGGATAACAATGGATAATTTTTAAAATTATAAAGGAATTGTTAAAGATGACATTTCTTCATTTCAAACACAAACTTGCTTGCATCAATAAATGTTCGCATTATTTTAGGAAAATTGGTTGGTTAACCTTAAAGAAGATGCGGTGGGGCAGGTAGGTCCTTAACCTAAATGCGCACCATTCATGTAATTGAAATGTTGATTTTGTTCTGGACATAACTTTATATCAAGCAAGGTTTATCTTTGTAAGGTTCACATGGTGATATAATGGATTTTTTATGATTTTTTATACGGATAAATGTAAGGCTTTGTTTCCTCATTTGTATCGAGGGTGAAAAGGGATTCTTTTTTCTTTTTTTTTTAGTTTTAGAGAAGGTGGGGATTGCCCCCTAACATTTATATGATTCGTTTTGGAGTCCGACTAAATTTAGTAATTTTTTCATTTTATTTATTTGATCATAGATAAGAACAAAACGCCAATGTACTTCATAAGAACATCTAGGAATTTTAAAGCAACAATAAGATTAGGAAAATGTATTTTATTAAAAGTGCAATGCAGTTCCTAGGACATATGAAAAGTAAAATACAAAAAAATAGTCTTAAAGACCTCATTCATAAAATTTTGCTTACAAAGCAAGGTAGCGACATTTATTTCGTCTTCATATTAGGTATCCCAACTCAAACATCTATGGCTTTTAAAATTGACTCATATGTGAGCTTGTTGTATTTTTTGGAAATAAACCTATACCTACTAAATAGGCTCAACTATAAACTTTCCAGTGGAGAAGTCATTTTGTCGCACCTTGATGGACGTCATGACGAGACCTAAACTGTATATAGCAAAAAATTAAGGATCCTAAAAATTAGCATCAGTTTAATAGATTCACGTAAGAGGTTAGTTATGTGTAAGGGAAGAACGATGCCACCCTTAAAGCATATTTTCTTACAAAAAGTTACATTTACTATATTTTTTCTCCTAAATTTGTATTTTTAATTGCCTTTAATTATCGTAATTGTTTGTATCTTTCTTTTTTTAATTTGAAATTATTTTTATAAAAACATTGGTGTCAGTCCCTAAAATAAGAGATTCATCGATTTTGTTATTTAAAAAAATGATCAATTATCCCTTAAAAATGAGATTTTTCTTTCATAAAGTTTTGACATCAATCCCTATGAAAAAAGAGTTATCATCTAAGTTGTTTCTAATATGGGCATTGGACCCATAAGGATTGTAAAATAGGATTGGGCGTTGGACCATTTATTTTTGTTGTTTTTTTTATTTTTTATAGAAATGGTGTTACTAAAACAAATCATGACTTATATAATATATAAATCAAGTATACAAATATTGATATACACAAAACTAATTAAATAATAAAAATCATTATTTAGGGGTTTGAAATTGATCTTTAGGGTGGAAAAACACCAAAAAATGCTAAAAAATACCACTGGGCCACGTGGTGCGTGTGCAATCCACGCGTCGACTATTTAAGTCTTCCAAGGTGTGTTGCATGTGTTCACCACATGCCAATTGATAAATCCTGATAACAAAATAGAGCATGGAATAGAGAAAACTAATTAATCTCTCATGTATACATAACCAATAGTTGCATTAGTTATGCAAAAGGATGCAAAAAAATGTTTACAATTTGGTCCAATATAACATGTACTTTCTAAAAAACTCAATACGATGGTCAAACCATGTCTATTCATCATTAAAAGAATATAACTACATCATAGCAGCCATGGATTACTTCACCAATTTGGTTAAATATATTTCTCATTAATTAATCAATCAAGAAAAAAGTGATCAAATTCATTAAAGAACATATCATCTATGAATTTGGACTCCTAGAAAGTATCACTTCACTACTAATAACCAAAAGTATTCACTAAGAAGAATATAAAACAATTCGTTAGGAGTCCTTAAAAGAATAACTAATCAAACATCAAAGATTATTAGCCTAAGATTCATGTTTATATCAATAAAAGAAAAGTTTACCTTGTATTAAGACTTAATAAGTCTTCGTATGCTATCAATATCTGTATAAAATTAAAATTAGCTATGCAAGTAGGATTCAAACTCTGTAATGGTATCAACAGGGCTAGATATAACTATAAATAATAGCAAGTCCCACACATTCAATTTCTTGCAATTTAGTTATATGTTACAAAAAGGTTTATTTCTTTTACTTCATTCTTTATTTTTTGCACTTAAGATTTATGCACTCTCTTTCTTTTTGAAAACTCATGTGCTTCTTTACACGATGGTGCTTTTAGAATATTTAACTCTTTATAAGCAATTGAGATCTAAAATATTCATTTCTCATTTGATAAAGATTGTTGTCGCATCGTCACTTGTTAAATTCTAAATAAGTTTAATTAGCTACAAGACTAGACTTGGAATAACATGATTGATTAAAACACTCAATCTTTGTATTAACATATATTAAGATATATAATATATCTAATACATGGTAATTTTCTTTTCTTAACAAAAGACATAATGACTAGGCTAGTTGAGCCATCAAAGTTACTAAACGTGAGCTTAACTCAATAAATGATCATACTGAGCCAAGACCATGGGTTATTATATCATACCAAGCCAGAAATAAATATATGCATTAGAATCCTTCCTAGTCTAGAGAGTCTTATTAGGTTAATATACTTGTAATGTTTGCACTATAATTTTAAAACCCAACTCAGGCTAAGCTCTAGGTCCTTGATCAGAAAGGTCAACCAAAAACATATTTTATGATGAAAAAGATGGAGCACATTTTTTATGTGAAATTGACTTTTCATTGTTTGGATGCTGGCAATATAATTGATCTAATTCTAAATGGACCTCATTATTATGTTATTTTAAATCCCAAAAACACCCATCTTAAATTAACAAAATTATAGATTAACTTGTCTTCTTGAATAAGATCTCTTATTGTATCTGTTGCACGTGAACGAGAGGTATCAAGGAGTTGTTGTGAGTCGCTACCTAATTATTTGGTTTAGAGTCGTTAGAAAAACCAAGTTTACTGGTTTATCAGAGATTCAAAGGGTAAGTGACTGGTTGTCGCTAGAGAAGGTATTATCATCCATAACGCACTCTACCCGAGGTAAGCAGTTTTGTGTCATTTGATGTGGTTTAGAGGATTTGATGGTTTTCTGATTGGTGGTCTATATGTGGCTTAGGATTAAGATTTATTCGTATGAATAAACCTGCTGTTAAGAATTTGTATTTTATGATTAAAAATACTTCCAATTAAAATTAATGAATATCTAGAATAACTCTAAAAAAATTTTGGTCAACTCCTGTTCTTTAAATATCAATCTCGCTTGGAGGTCCAATATTTATACAATAATATTTAAGCATTAATCCTCGTAAATTAAAAAATTGGTGACTATTGGAATATTGGTTATATTCTTATGGATTCAATAAATTGATTATCAAATCCAAAATGCATGCTAAAATAAAATACTATGTACTTTATTTTTTAATGAAATATGATTATTTTTTTGTATTTTTGAGAGACTTGATCGTATGCAACATGTAAAAATACTTTTTTTTTTGTATATTTGTAGGCTTTTTGGAATAAAAACTATCCAAAAAAAAATTAAAAGAGGTCTTACCAAACATGTCCCTAAATCCAAAATTCAAAAAAAAAATCCAAACAAAGCCTAAAGGCAAATCTGATTTTTTTTTTTACCCGACTGGGTTGAGTTAGCTAGGTTAGCCTGACTGAATTGACTCGGAAATAAACCCAAAAGATAAATCAAAACTAAAACAGATCAAACTTCACAAAAACATAAAAACTTGATAAAATTTCAGCCAAAACGGATTAAATGCATAAAAGAAAAACAAATTGAAGAACATTTAAAGGCGTCATTACAAACATAAATAACGATCTAGACCAAATATCAAACAAAGAGAGGCATAGTTTTGTTCCCCATCACGTGTAAAACAGTAATCAAGGGTTTATTTGCTTCAATTGTCACCAGATTCACATGATTTCGCCGAAATGGGTTTCGGTTCAAAACCAAAACCCTAAGATTAAAATCTTTTAAACGTGTTATTTGTACATAAAACTACTAGATTATTTACTAACAATAACGAACAAACTCGAATAAACCAGAAATTAATTGAAACAAACTCTAAAAGTAGAACTTAAGGCAAAATTCAACGGATGAATCTGCAGAACCCAAAATCCAAAAACCCATAAAAAGTTAAATGCACGCAGAATGACCATTTTAAGCCTCCAAAACATGTTTGTATTATTCTCACATACCACATTATCAAACCAAAGAAACTATTAAATAGAACAAAAACTAAAAAATGCATGGATTTTTTAATTTCCAAAACTAGCAAATCAAAATAGAAGGCATGCTTAATCAATCAAAGCTTCAAAATTCAACTTTTGTCATTCCAAAAGACTAAGCTAACAACCCAGAACACCAGCATTAACTCTCCATCATAGAAAATAAGCATTCTCTTTACTGGCATTTTGGTATTCATAAAATCAAAACAAACATGTAATGCAATATGTAAAACCAATAAACAACATGTTAAAATATTCAAAACTTTACATTTTCACAAGAGATCAATCCAGCAGGCCTCTGGACTCCATCTTCAATATTTGAAAGTATCTACCTTTTTAGTTTAGAAACATTCAAATCTAGATTGATTTTTTTGATATTGCCGTCTTTCTTTTTTATCTTCAAATAGACAAAGCTACAACTTCCAAGTTCCTTTAGACCGACTTGTTTGCTCTTTAGCTAAAATTTCTTTTCTCATCCTTTTTGCTCTCTTTTCCCCTATTTATCTCTTTGTCTTTGCTGCTCATGGATCCCTTCCTTTTATAGCCAGATTTAGGTTTTCTAGATGGGTTTGTTAGGTTTCTAATAGACTAAAACCTAGCTGGTTTTGCCATAGAACCAATGGTTTTGGGTTTTAATGGTTTTATAGAAAACTTAGAGACAAAGATAAGGTGTTTTTTGCCTTTAGATCTAGAGAGAAAGGTTTTCAACCCTTTATGGGAACCTTTTGGGGGTTTCTAAATGGGAGCGTATAAAAAAGTTATGTGGTTTTCTGTAAATAGGTGTCCTTGTCAAGGATAACTAGGTTGGTCATTTTCGTGGCTTCGCTGGAGCAACTTCAAGGTTAACATTGCTTGAGACCACCTGAACTTGGTGGAGAGGGTGCACACCTTTTGATATTCTTGCTTGATTTGGAGGTCTGTAGCTTTATATTCAAACATTTGAAAGTTCTCACTCAAACAGCATGATGACTGAAACTGTAATGCTAGCTAACTAAGGACAAGATGTTGTGGAGATTAATATAGAATATGAGATGTAAATGTTTGATTTTAAAGACATGAGGTTGTAAAAGGGGTGTTTCTCAGTTGAATTATGGTAGCTACAACCTTTGGGGTGGTTAGAAATGTCGTATTCATTCGTCTAAAAGTGTCTACTCGATTAGCCAAAAACTGAAGAAAAGATGCATAGTACCTTGAATGACGCCGTTTTCACTAAGTCCTACAGATTGGGGTTTTTTATATAGGATATGGCAATTTTTAATTTAATCCTTATTCTTCCGATTTCGTTTGATTTTACCTATAATTTCCCTCTAACTTTTTAATTTCGTGCAATTGCGTCCTTGCCAGATTCATTTGTCAGCCCTAATTTTGAGTGCCTTATACAAATTGATCATTGGTCTCTGATTTGTTCAATTAGACCCCTAAATGACCACCAAACTTTTAATTTTCTTCAATTTAACCCCTGATTTCACTTGATTCCAGTCCCTGAAGTCGTGTGTGTTTTGCAAGTTCGTCCTTAGTTCATAAATTATTCAATTACGTCCTTATATGCTCACTAGACTTTAAATTTTATACAATTAAGCCCCTGATTTGATCAATTAAACTTTCTGAAATCCGATTTTTATCCCTAAACTTCATTTGTTTCAATTGACATCAAAACTAACTCCCAAAAGTTGATTTTCCTTGCAATTAAACCCTCAAAAAATTTAATTAAACCTTTTAAAATTTCAATGTGAACACCTAAAGCATTTTTACCGATGGGCTCCCTTGTCAATCAAAACCATGGGTTGCTAATTTAGACATTTTGGTTTACCAACTTTCACTTGGTGTTCTGATCTTCCATCATTAAACTTGGGTAGTTCTTTTTTAGGCTTGCTTCAAGTGTAATTTTTTGTATGTATTTTATTTATTTTTTATTATTTTTTTATACAAAAAGATAGATAGCAACGGTATTCATCACGCACCAAGATATACAAACAAACATCAACCTATAAAATCCTTAATTCTTTCACCCCAATTGAAACCCTAAGAAATTCTTTCCACAAGAGAAAATAAAGCCCTAATAAATAAAACCAATAATGGATCACTTTCATGATCACAAAGATGATGAGCACAAGCAATAGATGAACAGTTAAGAAATCTTCAATGAAGAAGAAATGGATGTCAACGCTAGTGCACTGCGCATATAAAAAAGAGAGGATGCAATTTTTTGGAAAGCGTCTGTGACTCTATAGTGTTACTTATTTGGTGAAAATTGATGGGATCCTGCAAGGTCAGATTTTTATAGCTCTTGGGCAAAGGCAAGATGAAGAGAAGATTTTGGTCATATTATTAGTTTTGGTTTGGAAAGACTCATAGGATATGAAGAGAAGGTTGAAAAAGATTGAAGAAAAAGTTGACGAAATGCACACTAAGATTTAGAAAAGAGACAGGAGATGTTATATTTATATTTATTATTAAAAAAATTGTTTAACAGGTTTTGACTGGGTTTATCCCGATGAATTGAGTCATGATTCGATTTATTTATTTAACTTAGTTAGTTTAGGTGAATTTTTTAATTTATTTTCTTTACAATTTATATCGATTTAGTTAATTCTTACTTTATTTTTTTATCTAAGGCTTTGTTTAGACCCGAGTAAGATAAAAATCTAGACACGAGCTTATTTGAGAGTATGATTGTGGTTGTTTTTCAAAGTGTTTTTCATGATGAAATCATTAAAATGATGTTTTTTTTATTTTTTTAATTATTTTTTAAATTAACGTATCAAAACAATTCAAAACATATCAAAAAAATTAATTTTAATAAAAAAATTAAATTTTTATGTAACGCGGTGCAACAGTGCTTGAATTTTAAAACAATAACCTGCGATTTATCTTTTCTTTTTATTTTTATTTAATTGATAATGAGCACAAAAACAACTTATTTTGATAAATAAATAAATAAAAGGAAAGTGAAAGATAAAATATATTTACCCGAGTCAGCATAAATTGGGAGATGCTCGCCAAATTAGCTGGAACAAACTAAGGTAAGACAAAGACAAAAGTTATTTCGGCTTGAAAAAAGAAAAAAAAAAGCTGAAATCAAATTCCTCTTGTTATTAAGAAAAAAACTAAAATTGGTTAGTGTTTTTCTGTGTAAATTCACAGTAAAATATTGAGCAATTCTTTTTTTTTCATTTTTTTCCTATTCTTTTCTGTTTTTATTTTTTTTCCCATTTTTTTTTGTCTTCTTCTTTTTCTTTTTTTTTATTTTTTTTTCCATTTTTTCTGTTTTTATTTTTTTATTTTTTTTGTTTATATTGCCTTTATGGGTTTTTTTTGCTTTTTTCTTTGTGTATTTTTCTTTTAATAAATTTTTTTTATTTAATTTAGTTTGTTAATGTTAATTTTTTTATTTAGTTATTAAATTTTCATAATACGAATCTCGGGTTTGACGGGTTAACCTGATTTGACAAGTTAACCCGAATTTTTTTCTTTTCTTTTTAATTAATTGTAACATGTACTAAAACGGATCAGTGTTTTACTGTGGACTGCACAGTGCAGTCTATAGTAAAACACTGATCCGTTTTTGGTTTTTTTTAAGTTGTCTTATTTTTTTAGCTGTTTTTTATGCCTTTCGGGATTTTTTTTGCTTCTTTCTTTATTTTTTTCTTCTAACAAAAGTTTTTTGTTTAATTTGGTTTATTAATGTTAAATTTTTTTATTTAGTTATCAGACTTTCATGACACGTTTTTTGGATTTAACAGGTTAACCTGATTTGACAAGTTAACCCAGAAATTTTTTTTTTCTTTTTTTCTTTTTAATTAATTTTTTCATTTAGTTTAGTTTGTTAATGTTAAATTTCTTTCTATATAGTTATCAAACTTTCATGACACATATCTCGAGTTTCACGGGTTAACCTGGTTTCATGGGTGAACCCAGTTAATTTTGGGTTAACCCGTCAATTTTTTTTGTTTTTTATTTTCATAATTTTTTTTGATCAATTTAGTTTGTTAATGTTAAATTTTTTTGATTTAGTTATCAGACTTTCATGACACAGATCTTAGGTTTAACGGGTTAATATGGTTTGACGAGTTAACCTGGATTTTTTTTAATTTTTTTTATTAATTTTTTTCATTTAGTTTAGTTTGTTAATGTTCACTTTTTTTTTT
>Ga0325411_1001673_pt1 | contig 24742 bp, 13 predicted proteins | sample PopdelMetagenome_13_FD_206181 | JGI IMG/M metagenome (GOLD analysis project Ga0325411, IMG submission 206181) | Populus deltoides microbial communities from Bellville, Georgia, United States - Xylem-PdIQD-R4 | ecosystem: Host-associated > Plants > Phyllosphere > Stem > Wood/Secondary xylem... | reverse complement strand
GCTTTAGGATTACCATCTAGTTTTTTTAAAGTGATCCCAAATTTGAGATATTTTTCTTTTATTAGATCTAGAAGGTGGATTCCCTTCACTTTCAGTGTTTCTATTTGTACTAGAGGTGGTAACTGCAACTAGAATTGGAACTGAAATGGGCAAAGAATTGGGTTCCAAACTTAAAGGATTTGATTCATTTGGTGTAAGATCTTCCCGATTATCCATCTAAAATTAAAAAAAAAAAACAACATGAATCTTAAAGTTAAAGCTAAGTAGCTAACACGTTCAATTGTAAAGAGGATTTAACCACCAGCAATTATTTGCAATTGCAAAAGCAAGAAAAAAGCCCACTATTCTGCCCAATTGTCCACTATTCTGCCAATTAATGCAAAAGTAAGAAAAACCTTCTGGTGAATCAAGCAGAAGTTGAGCATCATGTTAGGTTCATATAATTACACTGTAATGGACCAAATGAACGATTTTACTGGATTTATTCAACATCAAATATTTCCATGGAAAAGGATTTGCAAAAACACACAATAATTTTAACTGAACAGAGCAATCAATATCTAAAAATTTAACAAATCATGAAGCTAACAAAATCAACAGTGAACTTGAACTGTATAAATCTAACATAACACCTGACAACCATGTTTGTACATTGTAGCCAACTTTGTAACCTATCCATTGTCCCATAACATCAGTCATCAGCCATTTTGCCAGAATTGATAGTTGAACAAGTTCTACCAACACAATTATTTTATTAAAACAGTCTATCCATAAAACAACAACAAAATCTTGCCCATAAAACAGTCTATCTGACACGACTAAAAGATTGATGTCTTCTCCCAAGTGCAGGAGTGTCGAAATAATAAATAATCCGGCAAGACCGAGGTCGAACCACAGGGAGGTTAATTGTATAAATTATAGTTAACAGCAACACAATACCAACAATAATAATAATAGTAATAATAATAATAGTAATAATATTAATACTAATACTAATACCAATACTAATAATAATAATAATAATAATAATAATAATAATAATAATAATAATAATAAAGGAGAAGAAGAAGAAGATGATGATGAAGAAGTTGATGAGAACTTTGAGATGAAGATCAATATTAGAATTAAATAATGATAAAAACAAATGTCAAGGTTAGAGGATCCACTAATGGTATTTCAAATAAGTATAATATAAACTCTTTTTATTATTCAATTGGAAACCAAACAGATTATAAATTGTTAACATGATTACATTAGTTATCTTATTCAAATAATGCTAATACTTGTAAATGTTGTCAGGTATTCATAATGATAACTTATGTTAACAACAAATCAAGTTCTTTTCATAGCACAAGTGTCGATTATACAATACAGTTGGGCTATGAAAGTGCCAAGTATTTGTTGTACCAGGGGTTATACAACATAAATCTAGATTAACCATTTAACAAGCAAAGTATTAAAAGTGAATAAAATAACAAATATAAAACATGTTAGTATCAAATATTAAGGTCTATGTTAAGTTTATATTATACTTATTCTTACACCATTAGTGTCACCTTTTCACCTTGACATGATAAACTTAGCTAAACATAATGAAAGAGAGAAACATAAATAAATAAGGAAAGGAAATGACAAGCATAAGCAAGAGATTAATATAAGCAAAATTTAAACATTATAAAATATAAAGAGAGAGCAAGAGCATGATCTTGATCTGAACACCAAGATGCCTAAATATATGGCAAATGCCTCCTTTTATAGGCCGAAATTCAGAACTATTGATTTGTTGACTAATTGATGAATGGGTGGCCACATCTTGACTTAGTGACAATTCTTATCTTCTTGTCTATCAAAAAGTCATTGATAACGTCATAATTTGAACAGACTTAAATCATGAAAGTTCTAGGAAATTGTCTCATCTTTCCAGGGTAAAAATGTGAGATCATTTGGACTTCTAGAACTTGAGATATGGGCTAAACACTGAACAGTGTCTGGGCTGCAGGACAGATTCGGACTTCTTCGTTGTTGCTATAATTTGGACTTAAAAACGGCCTTTTTAAATCTTGGGCTCCGCATGAAAGTTGTAGGTCTATGTCTTACCTTTCCATCCATGTAAAGTAGACCTAAAGCCAAGATCTACAGCTCCAGATATGACCCGATTACCGAACAATGTTCCAGTTTGGACTGCACCAACATCTTTTTTCTAAGTTTGGCCATCTCTTTGTCCTTTCAATTTTGGTACATCAATTCATCAATCAATTCTTTTCTTTATGTGATAGGACTGCATTTAAGATGAACATTTACCATAAATTAAAGGTATCTTATATTATTAGATATGTTATTATAAAACATACTTTAGTTAAGGAGTTATTGATACTTCAAGTACAAAATGATGATATAAAACCTTGATAAAAATGCACTTTTAAGTACTAATCACTATCCATTCAAGGCAAATAAAAGGCACTGGCAATCAAGATAAAACAGATTAATAGGATGTTCTTCGAAGTATATGTAGCCATGCCAAAACAACTTCTACAAGGAAAAGAAAACAAATTTAACCCTACAACTGTAAGTTGAAGAGAATAATGTTTGCCCAGATTTAAAATAGAAATGCAGATCTTTATCACCATATAAGAAAAACTAGAAGGAATGCAATCATAGATGAGTCCATGTGCATCTATCTCAGGAGAAAAATAATAGCCAACTACCACAGCTCATATTAAGTAAAGCATAGAGAGAGAAGGAAAAAAGAGATGAGATCTGACGACAATCTAGGGAGAATGCACATCTAAAATGATCAGATCAATAATAAACAAAAATCAACAAAAGGCATGACTGGAATAAGAGAAAGGAGAGAGGGCAAGGAAGAGGGGGGCGAACCTGAAGAAAGATGCAAAAACCCTAGCTGCAAGAGGATAGAAAAGGAGAAGCAGAGGTTAGAGCGAGGAAGTAGTGATAGGAAGGCCAAAAAAGCATGAAGTTTGAAACAGATGTTACTTTACCTTGCCGTCTTTTCTCTAATGGAGGAGCCCTTTCCTTCTGCTGCAAGTATGGGTTTTTGTTCGAGTAGAGAAGAGATAGATGCAGGGGGCAGAGACGCAAAGTGGATGAAAACTAAAAGGGAAAGGAAGAAGGTGAAAACTAATCTCTGCTGGGCGGCAACTTTTTGGTGTAATGTTATTACTAGGGTTAGGTTAACTGTAGAGTGTAAATGTAGTATTTATAGGTCTTTTATTTTATGGTTGGTTAGTTCGATTCATCGGTTTTTATTGTCAAATCGAAACCGAACCGAACTGGCAAGATTTTATAGTTTTAAAAATCAGTTTTCCATCTTGGTTTGATTTTCTTAGTTAATTTTTCATTAGTTTTTTCAGTTTTCTTAGTTAATCGGTTTTTTTGAACACCCCTACATATGAGTAAGGAAGGTTTTCTAAACATAGGATATGTAAGTTGATGCTGAAAGGAGATTGACCCATCCAAATCCTTAAATTAATTAATGACAATTCCTACAAAGTGGATCTACTAGGTGAGTATGATGTTACTACTACTTTTAATGTTTATAATCTCTCTTTGTTTGATTTAGGTGATGATTCAAGGTCAAATTCTTTTAAGGAGAGACAAGATGATTTAACCTAAACTTTACCAATAGATCCGTTAGAAGTTCTAGATGAGCCAATTACTAGATTAAGGGTAAAAAAGCTCAAAGATGCATTCACTAGGCTTTTTCAAAGTATTTGGATCAAGGTGAATTTCAAGGATGCTACATCTTCAACAATTTATAATCAAACCTTATTTAATTAAATCTATATACAAGAGGGGCTTGATCCATTTACTTTATGGGCTAATTAATTTCGGCCGTTAGAAGCTTATTTTTCCTAGTTCATAGTTTTACTATAATAAGTATTTTTTTTTATCTACCCATCAGATTGAGATGTAGTTTTACTAGAATATTCTAGAGGCCTTTTTTATTTTATGTTAAAACTTTAGGTCAATTAAACATTAGAAAGACCTTGCAATAAGGTCTAAAAGTTACAATGTGAGAATTGTATTAGTTTTTTAGTTGATTTATGATTCTTCTTTCTATTTCATTTAGAACTCATTTATTATTTTTTTCAGCATTGTTTAAGACATTTTTACCTATTATAAATACAATTATTTAACTTGCATTTAGGTTTTTTTGGACAAATTTTGATTTAAAAAATTATTATTGTGTTTGTGATGTTTTGCTCATACTATTTGGTTATTCATTGAACTACTCTAACTTATCAAAAAATTAACCAAGCTTCATGGAATCTTCCATACTTCTTGTTCGCATCTCATCGTAGGAATTGGGTGGATGTTTTTTTTGTTACTCATAGTCTTGGTGTCTTGATATAAGTTATCATTGTGTTAAGCATAAAACTTGAAGTTTGCTTTCTTAAAAATAGTCAATTTGACTATGGGTTCTTAGATTTTTATATCTATGGGATTCGCATCAATTATATTTTAAATGAGTCTTAATCAATATAGGTTAATTAGCATTATAGATTTGTTAGTTAAATTAAGGCAAGTAAATGATAAATTTATATTTACTATATGTTTGATACATGCATATGAATAGTCACATGCATGGAACATAAATTATAAAATATAAAGGTTTTTTTTAAAAAAAAAAATCTATACTTGAGGTAAGTCATTGGTTTTTAAGGTATAAAAATTGATCTTGTGTATAAACCTCAACCAAAATTTAAATCCAATGTTTTATAGTGTTTTGTCCCAACCAAAAAATAATAAAATTATAGGAAAAAAATTATTATGAGACGTACAAAATCCCAAGAAAAATCAGTGAGAAACCTTGAATGAAACAATATAAATATGTATGTGAAAAATACCAATTGTTTTAGATTTGGTAGAAACAACATGTGGGATATTAAATAAGTGGTATTTTTATAAATAAAGAAGAACTTTTCTCCTCTCTCCTTTTTTAAAGCCGACGACTCTAATAGCAGGGAGGAAGAGAGAATTTTACAAAAAAAAACTTTTTTTTGTCTTTTTTAAGCCAAATAGATGAAGTAGTAGTAAATTCATATTATTCCTACCAAAGAAAACAATCCTAACTTGAAAATCTTAGAAAGAAATTGGAGGATGTTGTGTTGTTAGAGAGAGAAAGCTTTTATAATGAAGAAATGAGAGATTGTTTTGCTTTAACTTCTTAACTATAGTTGAATTAGCAAAGGTGGGCTTAATCTCATTAAATTTAATTATTTTTTTGAACTTGGATGAGGAAACGGAAATCCTAAATTTTAAATTTTTAATGTTTATGTTTTAATTATGGAAGTGATAATTTGACTAAATTAGAGGTGTAATGTCTTTGATCGGAAATATAATGTATTTGATTGTATATAATAGAAATGATGGATGGTGTGCTCGAGACCATTTTTATGTGAGTACTTGTTGCATGAGCAGAATGTTGTTTGATTTGTTGATATGTTTGCAAGTAATTAATACGGGAAAATTTTTTAGTTAAGGATTCATGCGGAGAAAACTCTTTCTAAATTTTGTTAAATTGAATAAATTCATTATCTTAGTTAGAAAATCCCTTACGTGTTAGATATGCATGTGTAGTGTAAAATGGTGTTACAAGCCATGTCAAAGATTATTCTGAATAAAATATGATAAAATAAGATAAGGATAAGGTAATTTTTTTAAAAAAATCACCTCTCTTTACCCTAAATGACTATTTGTGTATAAAAATACAAAAAAGAAAAAAAAATAAAAAAAGAGGGGCGTTACATTGTGACTTGCATGTGATTAGTTCTATTAATTTAGATGGAAAAAATTATTACAAGTATTTATTATAAAATGACCAACTTTATAAGACAAATAAAAAACTGATAGAAGACAGATTGAATTCTTTACATCAACAACAATAAAAAGAAACAACCCAGACCCATGTTGTGGGGTACAATGCTATGTCAACCCACTAATCTGAGTTCATCCAATGTAGTGGGCCATGCACAGAAGGCAACCCATACCATGGTTTTGGCCGAGGCTGCTAGTTCAAAGAATTGGACGCCAAAGTGTATTTTGCCACTTCACCTGCCCCATTTCCTCCTATTGATTTTTTGAAAGCACCACCATCGGTTTAAGGCTTTTCTCTAGCCACTTTTACACGTAAAATGACGATAGAAACCCGATCAATTTGGGGCATATCTCCACAAGCATAAACTAGATATTTGTGTCTTGTTGAGGTACAACAAAACTAAGTTACTTTCAAAGCACCAATCTTCTAAACAAGAAGGGTGAATCCACCTTTTGGGGTAGCAAGATTTGACAATAAAACATCCCATACAACGAAATTCCATGCCGCCTTTTAACATGGCCACATGTGCTTGGAAAATCCTCATTGGATTCTAATTTCCTAGTGGTTAACTGAGTGAGTTAAAATTACAAGCCAACAAGCGTATGCTCTACTTGTGCTTAAGGGTGTCCTAATGCTGACTGACTAAGATACTGAATGCCTCCTGCTTCTTAAAAGGAGTGGGTTTTGTTATCAGAACTTCTAATCTTACCATTTTGTTGTTTGTTTAACCAGAGCTTTGAAAAGTTCTTCGACATGACTACAAGTAGAGCATCATTTTTTTGCTCCATTCAAATTTCTATCGCTCTCACAGCCTCATCCCTCCTAACATTATACTAGGAAAGTTCTGCTTTCAAAGCTTAATATCTTTGCTGTTGGCATAACATCCCAGTCCTGTTCAATATTGGTTGTTGATCTCGAGCTCCCATTAGACCCACCAAGGAGTAAGGCCCTAATTGACTCAAGTAGTTTTTGTTGGCCTTTCTCAAAACGGTAGTGAAAATAATCTTATTTTTTTTAAGAATCTCAAGACCGTTAGACAAGGATCATTTAGGATTTGTTTCATAAATTATTCGTTTCAAATTTCATTAATTATTTGAATTTTAACAATAATCTACACAAATCACCCATATTAGAAATCTCCTTAAATCTTTTTAGAAAAGAGGAATTTATATTCCTTTTGTTTCTCGTGTACAGCGTCATGACGAGTGTTCTCCCGAATCATGGTTCTCGGGTGTGGGTGAAAAGAATAAAAAATTATTGTTTTTTATCAAAAAATAAGTTTGGAATTGCTACCTAATATTTTAATCACTAAAAACTCAGGATGTGTAAATAGAGGATAATATATGTAAATTGCTCAATAAAATCCACAAAAATAATAATAATAAATATTACATTAAGTGAGCAAATCAAGTATTAAAATTAAAAAGATGACTAGGGATTTTAGGAATTTAAAATAAAATATTCATGTGTTAACTCAAAAATAAAAGTATGAAAATGGTGGGACAATAAATAAAAAACAAAGAAATGTATAGGAAAACAAAATGGAAGAGATAAAAAGTAAAAATGATGTTCTGGGATATAATTTAATGAAATTCAATGTAGTCTGTTTAAACTAGGTATTAAAAAGTTGTCTGAATTTAGGACATATAACCCAACAAACATAAAGCAATTTGATAAATTAGTGATAAATATGGAGAATTCTTATTAATTCAGGGTGAAAATATTTAGAAAAGTATTTTAGATTCTTCAAATGAATTAATGGATGGTTATACACGAGAATGACTTTGATTGTCAATGTAAGCTTGTGTGCAATTGCACAGTTTTTAACCTGGAAAGGAATGAAATTTGAGGATAATTTGTATAATAAATAGTGATGAAAGTTTTCAATGAATTAGTTAAAAATATGGATAATTTAAATAGATAAATAATGTTGCGATGTCGCGGTCACAGAAATTAATCACCCTAGTTTAACAAGATAATATAAAGCAAACAAATAATCGATCCCACGAGAAAGTTCTAGTTTAGGTCTTTATGATAGATGATTCAAAGTTAGGAGAGTTTTGAGGTTATTGAGGTTATCTAGGCTATACTAATATATGCATAAGAAAACACAATTTAGATTAAAAAAAAAATATGTTTCTCAAAAATAAGTTTTAAAACACAAAGTTATTAAATCTAACTAGAGCTATGATTTGACGCATGAGTTAGGCAGTTTTACCCTATTCAACGATGTTAATAAAAAAAATCATCACTTTAATAGATTTTTATATAAAAAAATATTAAATTAATGTTGTTTTTAAAATATTTATTCTAAAAAAGTAAAAATAATTTTTTACTAGGCCAATGGGTTGGCATGCGGATTCGCCAACTCTGTTTGACAACTAACTAGTTAAATTATTATTTGTACCAAGTTAATTATTACAATAATACAATAGATGTGCATTTCTATTTATCAAGTATAATGAAATATAAACTATCCATAATTAAGAAATAAGGTTAATTAATTATATTCCTCATTGTGAATTCTATATAAATTCAATGATTAAATATAGTTTCTTTGGGGATAGAAACCAATGTAAAAAGACCAAAATAGTTTTTTACTAGACCAATTTACCCTTGGTTGTCATGACATTAACATAGAAACCAGTGTGAAAAGATCAAAATAACCAAAATTATAGGGTGTTATAATTGGTATCAGAGCTATTAGATAAGATTCAGTAAACTTGTAAGATGTGAATGGTGAAGAAATAGGTTATATGAATGGGTAAATGATGACTGATTCAGTATTAGATATAGATGTGATCATCACTATGATAATGTGTGTAGTCTTTATGTTAGTGTATTTTCAGCATCGAAAATAATTGTTAGTGGTAAATTAGAAGGACTTGTAATATGGTGAATAAATAAATAAATAAAGGTAAGGAAGTTAGAACTAGAATAAGCGATTTTAATAAAATGAAAACGATTAAAGAATAAATAAAAAGGGATTTAAGTCTAGTGTCAGACTTGAACAAAAAAGGTATTAAATGTAACACCACGAACCTAAATCTTATATTGCAAAGGTTGTTATATCATACGATGTGATTAATGGTTATAAAATATTAATCGAGGTTGCTGAAATAATTTTAGAAGCCACATGATGATGGAGATTGTCAACACTCTGTATAGAAGAAACTAAGGATATTATGGTGGAATGAAAAGTGAATGACCTTAGATGGATATGAAATCATATGTTTATATTTTGAAATTCTAGGAATGAGAGCTTAAATGAAGGCCTAAAAACGATCAAGAGACGGGTCAGTTTGATTAGCAAAAGTATGGTCAGTAAAAGATAGTAGTTTTGATGGTAGGATTATACATAAAGGATTGCTACTGTAAATGGTGTATGATAATGTAGTTTAAGTTAGTTCATAGTGATGTAAAAGTGGAACCATAAAGGGTTAACAATATGATGTATACATGGATAGAAAGAATGGTTAACGAGTTTGGCCATTAAATGAGAACAGTAAAGGCTTGTACCCCAAAGTCAGAGTAAGTAGATGTTTATGGATACATAAATCGTGGTACACATATAAAGTATAGGTAGAAGAAAAATAAAAATAGTAATGATGAGAAAGGTATAAAACAACTTAAATTTCATGTCGATCTTGAAACAAAACATAAACTTCGAGGACATAATTTTTTAAAGAAGGAAAGAATGTAAACCCTGCAAAAAAAAAAGATATGACCAAAAGTAATAAGGTCTCGAAGAGTAATAGAAGCTTGGGATTTAAATCAAATGAGTAAATGATGAAAACAATAATTAATGTAATGTGAAATGAAGAGGATGACCTTTATGAATAAATATAAAGGTTTTATTGAAGTTGAAATAAATATTATGAATTTAAGTTTAAAATTTGTAATGTTGACAAAAGAATAAGGAAAATAAGAGAAATTATTCAAAGAAATTGATATGGTGATAAATAATAAATGATAAGAAAGGATAATACAATGAAAAGGCAAGAGTTAAGGTGCAAGCATTGGTTATAGATTGGTAGCATTATCATGAAATAGTAAAAAACCTCCTAAAGAAATAAAAGGAGAAAAATGTAAAATAAATATATTTTGATGTAATAGTTTGAGGGTTTATGAGAATAATTGATACGATTTATGTGAGAGTTGAATAAGATAATTTGAATTTTGATAAAAACATCATGAAATTAACAGAGGTCTTAATTCGAATGTCAGGTCAAGATAGAATTTTTTAAAGAGTCTCTTGATATATTGTTTTATCATGGTTTAAAATTATAGGTAAAACAGAGGTCGGAAAAGCCTTACAATTTAAGTTTGAAAACAGGTATAGAGCGGGAATAATACAAGAGATAATTATATAGTGGCATTGTTGTGAATAACAAAAAAAAAGATTATAAATACTCTTCCTTCATTACTAAGTGGCCGACCATTTTGTAATTAAATGGAGGGTTAGGGTTTTGAACTTTCTCCATCAAATTCATTAGAAAACACTAAAAAGAGTTACATTTGAGTTTAAAAGAGAGTTCATCATGATTCAAGAGAAGGTTTGCAAGGATTAAAAAGGGTTTTTAAAGTACGGAAAAAGGAAATTTAAAGCTAGAGGGAGAAGGAAAAGAAAGTGGAGTGGAATTTGATTTTCCTTTGCATTTGCATCTTGATTTCATCTTATTATAAGGTAAGAAATCATAAACTATGATTGGTTTGAGTTTCTTTTGAGTTTTGAATAATATTATGTTGAGTTGATGAATTATATTGTTTGAATTGGTAAATTTGTTGTGGAAACATGTTTGTAAGCAAGATTAAAGATTGGGTCAAGTGAAATTTGTGTAAAATTTGAATAAAACATTATCCCCTCCTTGTATACCATGTTTGGCCTAGAGAGAGAGAAAAAGGTGTTAGATTTTTAATTGGTTTCTTAGTTGATTTGTGACACGACTAAAAGGTTGATGTCTTCTTCCAAGTGTAGAAGTGTCAAAGTAATAAATAACCCGACAAGACCGGGGTCGAACCACATAGAGGTTAACTATATAAACTACAAATAAGGAAATAAACAATAAAAGAAAAGGAAGTTAAAGACAGCTTTGAGATGTGATATTGATGTAAGGATTTAAACAAATATAAAACAATTATCAAGGTTAGAGGATCCACTAATGGTATTTCAAATAAGTATAATATAAACTCTTTTTATTATTCAACTGGAAACCAAACACAAAGGAGATTCCAATCAGATTATAAATTGTTAACATGATTACATTAGTTATCTTATTCAAATAATGCTAATACTTGTAAATGTTGTCAGGTATTCATAATGATAACTTATGTTAACAACAAATCAAGTTTCTTTCATATCACAGGTGTCGGTTATACCATACAGTTGGGCTATGAAAGTGCCAAGTATTTGTTGTACCAAGGTTTATACAACATAAATCTAGATTAATCATTTAACAAGCAAAGTATTAAGAGTGAATAAGATAACAAATACAAAACATGTTAGTATCAAACATTAAAGTCCATGTTGAGTTTGTATTATATTTATTCTTACACCGTTAGTGTAACCTTTTCACCTTAACATAATAAACTTAACTAAACATAATGAAGAAGAGAAACATAGATAAACAAGATAAGAACATAATTATATAAGTATAGTAAAGGAAATGAAAAGCATAAATAAGAGATTAAGGAAAATATAACATGGAATAAAACTTGAACAATACAAAATAAAAAGAAAGAGAGCGAGAGCAAGAGCAAGAGCAAGATCTTGATCTGAAAACCAAGATGCCTAAATCCATGGCAAATGCCTCCTTTTATAGGCTAAAATTCAGAACTATTGATTTGATGACTAATTGTTGAGTGGGTGGCCACCTCTTGACTCGGTAATAATCTTTATCTTTTTGTCTGCCGAAAACATCATTGCTAACATCAGAATTTGAATAGATGGTCTTCACAAAAGTTTTAGGAAATTATCTTAGTTTTATAACAAACAAAGAATTGGTGCATTTAGACTTCTAGAACTCGAGATATGGGCTGACCACTGAACAATGTCTGGGTTGTAGGACAGATTCTGACTTCTCTGTTGTTGCTACATTTTGAACTTGAAAACGACCCTTTTGAATATAGACTCATCATGAAAGTTTTAGGTCTATATCTTAGCTTTCCATACATATAAACCAAACCTAAATCTAAGTTTTATAGCTCCAGTTATGATCCAATAATCGAATGGTGTTCCAGTTTGGACTGAGCCAGCATCTCTTTTCTAAGCTTAGCCCTCTCTTTGTCTTCTCAATTTCAGTGGTTAAACTCATCAATCAATCGTTTGATTTATGTGATAGGCTTGCATTTAAAATGAACATTTACCATAAATTAAAGGTATCTTATATTATCAAACTTGTTATTATAAAACATGCTCTTAGTTAAGGAGTTATTGATACTTCAAATGCAAAATGATGATATAAAACCTTGATAAAAATACACTTTTAAGTACAAATCAATTTGCATTAATTACATGATGAATTAGATTAATTAGGATGAAAAATAAATTAGTTATGTGATAATTATGGAAAACTTGGAGAGAAAAAAAATTCATGCCTTATTTGAAGGTGAATTTCAGCCAAGACTAACGTAGAGAGATTGAATTTGTTGGTTAGAATTGACATGAAATTTATGTTTAATTGAGTCGTATAATGAAAATAATGAATGTGTAATATGGAATTGAAGAAAAAAATTGAAGAAAATTAAAGTCTTCTTTATTTATGAAATTCAGCTAAACTAGTGTTTAAACATAGTTATCAAACTTGACCTGAGGGTTTGACCCGGCCAAGGGGTTAGGTCGCGGGTTACATGGGTCAACCTGGGTAAGTTCAGAAAAATTAAAAAAAAATATTTAAAATTTTAATATTTCATATTAAAAAATTCATTTGAATATAGGTTATATATGTTGTAAATAATGAAGTTTAAAAGAATATATCAAAAAGTTTTTTATCTCACATTGAAAAAACATAATTTTTTTTTAACATAAAGTATATATACTAAAGGGCTTCAAATTTCACATTGAAAAAAATAACTTTTTTTCTTTGAAACATAGAGTACATATACTAAAGGGTTTCAAATCCTCAAATCTTACATTGAAAAGATATTATATTATCCTTTTAATTTGAAGTATTTAAACCAATTTTTTTTTATTCCATATTGAAAAAACATAACTTTTTTCTCGTGAATATAAAGTATATATACTAAAGGGTTTCAAATCCTACATTGAAAAAATAATTTTTTCCTTGGGAACATAGAGTATATATATACTAAAGGGTTTCAAATCTTATATTGAAAAAATAAAATATTCTTCTAGTATTTATATAGTGAACTTTGAAAAATGTTAATAACCAACTAAAAAAATATGAAAAAAGAGGGGTCTAGGAGAAAAATTACATTTGAAAAAAAAGGGTCTTGTCCGGGTTCTCCCGGGTCATAGGTCGATCCGCCAGGTCAACTGGGTTTTGTCGGGTTTTTACGCTGGTCGGTCTTTTTCCTTACCCGGACCAGTCTAGCCACCAGGTCAATTGGGTCCGAGGTTGACCCGCCAGGCCGGTTCGAATTTAATAACTATTGTTTGAATAATTGAATTTGCTAATTCAAATTTGTGTTTCCGCCTTTAGGGTTGTAACCACCACCATTTAACTAAAAAACATCTCTTCTACAAAGATCAGCTACTCCTATCAAATGTTTATATCTCATTTTCTTCAACGAACTCAACAACATCTTGTCCTTGATTAGCCATCACTGTATTTTCAAATTCTAGGCTAATTAGGTTGACACTTTCAAATGAATAAATGTCAAACTACATACCTCTAAATTGAGTAAAGTTGGATCCAAATAAAAAATGTGCACCCCCTTTACCAAGATCAAGTGGTCTTTAATGACAATGTGTCGGAGTTGCTCTAACAAGGCCTCGAAAGTGGTTAACTCAGTCATCAATGGCTGTGATACCCATTTCACAAAACCACTAATCTTTTTCATGTGTTCACACTCTAAGCCTTATCAGTGGGTTCTTATCAAAGGTTGGACATGTTTCTCTCAAGATGAAAAAGCTAGAAACAAGCTTCTTGGTCTCCATGTTTGGAAAAACCATCAAAACCTCCAAAAACCAAGTTTGTTGCAAAACCATTATTGAAAAAAGCATAGGTGCAAAGCTTATAACTATAAAACGTACTCTAGAACCCTCTCATTTTGATCACAGGGCTAACCTTTGATCAATCTATGTTTGAACTCATCAAAAACCCTAGTAAACCCTTATAAATACCTCCTGGAAAATCAAAGCAGATATGAGAAAAAAAGGGAGAAATGTTGATAAAGAAACTCTAAGTGTGAAGGTTTAAGAGCCTAATACAAGGATTTCTTAAGTTTTAAAAGGGCAACAAACTTGTGGAAGCAATACCTTATAAGGAAAGCAAATAGGGTAGTCGGTACTCTAGGAGATTGAAGGTATACTTTCTAACCTAAAAGTGGAGTCCATGTGGCAAGCTAGAGTGATTTTTTTATTGTCATTTGGTCTGTATTTATATTTACAATCATGGAGATAAGATTTAGAATGATTGGTAAATAGTGTTGTGGTTGCCCCTTTTGTTACCATGATAGTTTGATTCTTTTTTTCTAAATTTTTTCTTATGTTTTAGATGTAACAAAAATCTTTTATTTAAGTTGTTTTTTTTTATATAAAACAATGTTGTTTTAGTTTAACTTAAGCAATGCATGTTAAAGTAATGATATTTATCCTAGATTTGTTAAGTCTGTTCATGACCAAAATAAGTTTAGAAAAATCAATTTTAAATCCATATTACATGAACATGTAGATTGTTTTAAGTTAATAATTTTTTTATTTGAAACTTCTTGCATAATCTAGATGATTTGATGTTGTTTGTTGGTTCTTTTGATTCAAATATGCTTAGTTATGGTAATGTGGTTTGTTAGAACTAAGAAAACATGTTTTAGAGGCCTAAAATTTCATTTCTAGGTTTAACAGAGACTGGTTTTATACCTGGGCATTTTTTGGGTTCTAAGGCAATGTTTTTCAAGTTCTTGAGAAGAACATTGTCTTAGCCTCATGATTTGGACTAATTTTGGTCTAATTATTTGCATGGAACACTTCGGTTGACTTTATTAGTCAATAATTTAGGGTTCATTTGCATCGATAACATGTTTTTAATAGGTTTTAATCCTAGGGTCTTGATTTTGAAATCGAAACTCATTTTGACAAAATCATGGTTTTTTTAGTTATAATCGAAGTGCATGAATGCTATATTATTGATCCTTGCTTGATTTCCAACATGTTTGTGTCTTTGGTTTGTCCATGTCTAGTTTGATTTGAAATCTACATTGTTGGGTTCATGTTGAATGTTCTTCGGTGTTCTTCATATTCTTTGTTTTTCTAGGTTTTAATCAGTTTTGATAAAAACATTTTTGAGTTTTTGTATTCTTTTTAAGTGTTATTTTGTTGTGGATTCTGGTTTAGGTTTTGGTTTGTTTTCGGGTCTAACTAGTGGACTTTGGTTTAGTTTATGGTCGAAGCAAAAGTTTTGGGTCAACCTGGTCTGATCAAAATTAGGTTAAAGGTTAACGCCATGTTTGGCTAGCAGTGTTTTTGCTAAAGGTCTTCTTTGGCTTAAGGATGTGTTTAGCGAACACCCCTGAGCCTATTTTAAAAGTTTCGATTTGAAGGAAAAATGAGTTTTTTACGAAACATGGCTTTAAAAAACAATTTATGCTTGTTGCATACGGCCTAATCCTTATAAAAAATTGCATTTTATTTACAAAAGAAAAGGAGAAAAAAAATTATTTAGCATTGTTTTAGAAAAAATTTCGATTTTTGTTTTTGAAATTTACAATAAGTTTGTAAAATTTCTTAAGGATTTGGCAAATATTTCAACAATCCTAATTTTTTTCTCTAAAAATTAATGGTCAATATTCTTGTATAAATGTTGGACATACAAGTAAGCTGGTATTTAAATATCAGGAGTTGACTAGAAAATTCTCAGAATTATTTTGAATATTCACCAATTTTAATTGGGAGAATTTTTCACCTTAATATACGAGTTGTGGGAAAACGCTTTCGCTTTTCAGGATTGGTGAACCCTATCATGGCACCTACATGGATTCTTTCTATAATAATTTATAATTTATCTGGGCATACAAGCCCATAATAAATTCAAAAAGCCAGATTTAATCATAAGTGTAAATATTTATTCTAAGCCATAGACCAACCACCAGTATCAAACACTTTTAAACAACATCCAAATCACACAATGCAGCTTAGTTCAGGTAAGGTGCACTAGAGGTATTAATACCTTATTTATCCATAATCAGTCCCTTACCTTTAATTTTCAAATAAGACCAGTCCACATGAGTCTCTTAGTGACCCTAAACCAAACAATTAGGTGGCCATATCATGCGCATATGAGCAATATAATGGTAACTTCACTAGGGATCTTATGTTTTTTATAGTATTGGACTAGGCTTTGTGTGTTTTATATGATTTAATGTGTTTAAATTTTCACAATTGGCTTACTTCTTTTGTTACTTATTTATGCTTTAAAATGTTTTATCCTGCTCATACATGTACGTTGGATATGGATGAATGTCTTCATGCATCAGTAGTCTATTTGTGACATATCACTTTGGAATGCACACACGTGGAAACTCAAGGTTTGGTGGGGAGTAGCGGCGTACCCTATGACTTTCAATCAAGGTTTAAGTTCATGAAACTATCTGACTCTTTGCTAAGTGCTTGGACTGGTAGTGATTGGTATATATGTTTCATCCCACTACCTATTAAGCCCCTCGTATTACCTTCACGAGGGTAATCACTGAGACAACAAAAGACCATTTTGAGACTAGATAGTGCCTACCTTAATGTCTCACATAAAAAGACACAGAACCTAAATGTAGGATACAAGTTCCATAATTAAACATTGTTGCATTAGACATGCTAAACCCTAAAAAACATCTTAAATTGCATGACTTAGGGCTGATAAAATGACCACCATTAAAGAGATGGCATCTATTGAATACGAGTTAGATTTTGAATCCCTACAAATGTTAGAAAGATATTTTCTAAGACTGGATGATAATCAATAGCACCCATAAAAAAATGTATGGCTCTGGAAATGACTTGAAGAAGCTCATCTCACACATGAAAAGCATCAATGATGATGGGTTTTTGAAGAAATATGGCAGGATAGTGGAAATCACAAAGGTGTCCATGCATAATTCAACATTTTTAGGACCTCGAGTACTGGTGCTTCACTTTTAGGAATGTAGACACGTGTCCTACTTTTGAAGAGTATGGATTACTGACTCGATTTCCTTAAAATGTATATAAAGTCTACTTCCACCAAAGGCGCAACCAAATGCTAATTGAATTGGCTAAATTGATCAAAGTTTCAAATCTCAATAAGATATTAGAAAAAAGTGCTAGTGGCCTAAAGTGGAAACGAAGAGGTATTTGAAAGGAGGAAGAATGACTCTAGATTTTTGAAGAAAATGGTAGAATACTTGCTTTAGAAATCTTCAGGATGGTGTTATTTCCAAACTTCACTGGAATAATTAGTTTAGAGGTGGCTACAAATTTCGTTGCATATGAAAACACCCATTCGCAGAAACTATCTTAACATTCAACCATTGTAAGAGGGTTCGCAATGGATCAATGAGACGTTATGAACAGTTGTTGTACATATAGTTGATTAGCTATATAGAAACCAAAAGGCTAGTATTTAACAACTTATAGTGGTTTAGTTAAAGACCATTAAAGATAGTTAAAGAAGAGAAGCGAAAGACTTGAGCGAGGAAAACCAGAAATTAAAATTGTATGGAATCCCACAAGGAGAAGTGAAGTGGAAAGCCCCATGGATGAGAGCAACAGAATGCTTAATAAGTTGTAGGCAAAGATGATGGGTTCCTCTTATTAAAGTGATTGGATATGTCAATTATGCATCCACTTTGGTTGTAAGGCAACTTGAAGGCATATAACATATGCTAAGGATGGTCGGGTTATCCCAATTCTCCAAGTTATTCAAGGACTAATCTGCTTTGGAAGTTATGGAGAACATCGAGCAAGATTGAAAGCTTCTAGTGTTGGTCAAGAATGAACAAGATGGTTTGAGAGATCCAGTTACTAGTGAAAAGCATATAAAGTGGAGAAATCTATCACTAATCACCATTCCAATGACTTTTGGATTTGAAGCCAAGACTTCGCAAGCTGTTGAACCAATTAAAAGAAAAAGGATTGTCAATAAGGAAGAGTTGGGAGAACAACTTAAAAAGCTCTAAATAAAAGTGAGCACCAGTAAAGCCCTTAAAATATCCCTCAAGGAGCAACTCCTCATTAAAGAGAAATTAAGAAAGTTTGTAGAACAACAACTAGAGGAAAATGACAAGAAAATCATGTCCTTAAAAAAGCAATTGAAAAAAGAAAAGGAAGCTAGAAATTGAGCTAAGGAAGAATGAAAAGAATTGGGAATACATTGGATGCAAACTAGTACTGAGCTAGAGGCTTTGAAATCCAATTTCAATTATTGCTATAAAAAAGGGGTTAATATGTCTTCAAAGACCCGGGTTGAGTTAGATTATCAGATTAAGAAAAATAAAAGGTTAACAAGAAACATGTGATGCTGTAAAGTGAGCTGGTTGAAGCAAAAGCCGAAAGAAAAAGTTGTCGAGGTCTTTAAAATTGATTTGGATAATAAGAGAAATGAGATCAACGTGCTAGACAAGAAGCTCGACAAAGAAAAGGCTAAGGTAAAAAATTTGGAAGAAAAGAACGGATTACTCAAGTGCCACAACCAAATTATTGACACCAACAACAATCAACTGAATAGGAACATGTTACTCTTGGAGAATATGAGAAACATAGATGAGCAGATTGACTGAGCCTCTGTCTATGCTCGAAGAATTTGCCATAATAGCTGACAAGTTGGAAGGGATGTCAATCGATATCAATAAAGCATGGTTGAGACTGATGTTTTTCTTAGGGACATAGAAAACAAAGGCTTTTCCTTTTTCCTTATAAATGATGATGATGAGTAAACTAGCTTTTAAATGTAAAAGTTTTCATTAAGTATTAATGAAAAGGTCTTAGACTCATCCTTTTGAGCAATACCTCTTTGTCATGAGTGTATTTTTATTAAGCATTGGCTTAGATTAAAATGTCTCAACAACTACGAAAGGATCAAACCCCTACCCGTTTATACAAGAATGGTAGCCATATATCAGCCCGGGGTATAGCTAATCCATATCCAACATACATCATCATGCATAATCATATATCTATATGCATTTATAAATTATGGAATGTGCATGGCATGCATTCAAAATATAGGTCTCTCTACCAAAGTCTATAATAACAGGCTTTGCAAAAGGATGAAAAATGAAGAGATGGCTCACCTCGAGGCCCCTACCAAAAAGAGCTGGAAGATGTTAAAAATAATATGGATCAGATGGCTAGCTTACTTGAGCAACTCTTGCAAGAGCAGTATGGGGAAAGGCCATCCAATCATCAGCTAACCATGTTACTGCCGCCAACAACTCTAGTTATCCTCACAAAACTTGGGGGGAAATCCTGCTACTAGACTATAATGAACAACAAGCATTTTGATAACTCATTTTGATAACTCGCTCGATTATGCCTACTTGATTATGGGAAACTCCACCGAATATTTTTTTGATGTTGTTATTACTAAGAGAATAGAACAAGGGATAAGAGTTGGTAGATTATTAAAACCTACCGAGAATAAGGGGTTTGCCAGAAGAAGAAAGGATGCTAAGGTGAGCAATGTGGAAAAAGAGTATAAAAGTAAAAAGAATTACCAAACCTAAAGCTACCAAAACTTGTCTTCCCAAATATCCAGTATTAAATTTGTAAAAAGTGTTGAACGAGGCATATATGCCTCAAGACATGGCCCAAAAAACTATAAAGCATATGGTCGGAAGAATCCATATGACAAATTGCCTATACTTCATTGAAGACGAGCTTGTTGCTAGAGGAACAGGTCATAATTAACCTCTATGCATCACTTGAGGTGCACGAATTGCACCATTAGCAAAGTATTGGTGGAAAATAGTTTAGCTTTAAATGTACTCCTAAAGCATGTGCTAGATGAAATGTCAGTTGATTCAACACATATGTTGTAAAGCTCTATGACAGCTAGAGCTTATGATGGTTCCCTAAGGCAAATGTTAGGGACCATTGAAATAGAGCGGTTAATTATATTTTTAGTAACTTTGCAAGTGATGGACATCCACCCGTCACACAATATGTTATTAGAAAGGCCTTGGATACACGTCGTTGGCGTCGTGGAATCATCATTGCATCAGTATTTAAAGTATATTTTGAATGTAACATTTTTAACAGTTAAGGCCGAAGAGACCTTGTCAATGGTATAGAATATGACAATTCCCTATATAGAATATGAAGGGAGCAAAGATGAAAATCTCCATGGTTTTGAAATTGTTAATATAAAATGGGTGCAAAAAAAAACGGTATTGAGGAAACTAGTAATGTTAAAAGCTACAAGAATAACAACCAAATATTTCTTAAAGCATAGACTCCCTTTCCAATGTGATCTTATCTCTAGAAATCCTAAGAGGATAAGTCCGATAAGGTTGAAGACTGTAAATCAAAGATTTGAGCTCTACTTTAAGCCTGGAAAGAGAGACTATAAAAGAGCTGCTGATATTAAACAAAACAAAGGTTGGCTAAGTTGAAAGGAAAGGAACTAGAAAACGAAGAGATTTTCATCCCACAGACCCAAGTATCATTCCCCAAGGCCACTTATATAAGAAACTCAAAAGATATGACAGATGTTCCTACCCAAGACTTAGGTACTATAGGCATCAACACATTGGAAAAAGATAACAGTATGGTCGATCTCAGTCGCTGCTAGAGAGAAGTTAGAGAGATGCTCTACTTTAAACCTAAAAAGAGAGATTATAAAAGAGCTACTGATATTAAACAAGAAAAAAGGTTAGCCAAGTTGAAAGGAAAGGAACCAGAAAAAAAAAATTTCCATCCCACGGACCCAAGTATCATTCCCCAAGGTCGCTTATATAATAAACTCGAAAGATATGACAAATGTTCCTACCTAAGGCTTGGCTACTATAGGCATCAACACATTGGAAAAAGATAACAGTAAGGTCGCTCTCAGTCGTTGCTAGAGAGAGAAGTTAGAGAGATGCTCTCCTTATTCTAAAGTTCTCCTCGTGACATGCAGCCTCTGAGTCTTATTTGGAGATTATTTATTCATTGTTGTTTCTAGCCCTTCCTCCATTGCCAAAGATAATCAGCGTATATTTTTTTACTTCTCTTGGATTCAGAGACAAATTCAAGAACAGTCTCAGATCTATTCATGTTTAGGTGTGCCTCTAGCAAACCCAACTCCACTATCTCAGCCCTAACTAGAGGGTCCAGTGGGTATGGAGATGAATGAGTCTATCCCTCTAAAAATGACTTTCTGGTGGTGGTTTGTTCTGTCGAAGCTCGTGTTGATGATTGCCAAGGCATCAACGGGTGTCTTCAATGTTCAGGTTCTTTTTTCTCCAGATCTGGAAGAGGTAGGCACACTCCTACCCCTTCCACTCTATAATGTGCTTTCTACGGTTTTTGCAGAGGGTCTTATAACCCTTTGCACTATCATGAGTTGGTAAACCTCATGAAGATTTTGCACCTAACTTGTTGTTGCTGGTTGTGCTGTCTGGTTTCTAGTTGCTTTCTTGTACCCTGCTATGTCTGATTTGTTAGAGGCATCAATTGAAAAGTGATCAAAGATCAAGTTCTATGTAAAAAATGAGACTTTAACATGTTAATTGGTAAATATTACAGTACAACAATAACACATATAACTGCTAGAAATGATTCATGCAAATAATGAGTATGAATTCCACTAGAATTTAGATTGTAAAGTCCTTATCTATCGAAAACAACTTATATAAGATTAGGATTGTAAAATTCCATCGCTGTAATATTGTAAATAGATCATTCAAAAGCTAAAAATGATGACCAACTCCATATAAACAATTTCTCCACAAGCTTTCGACAATTTTTCACATTATTTCTTTTATTGAAATTTATAACTTTTTTTAATCGCTTTCTTTACAACTTTTGTTTATATCTATCTCCCCTTCTTTATTATTTTCCTAGTTTTGACATTTCCTATTTTTTCTCTTAACCCGGTAAAGCTAAGTTAAGAACTTCACACTTTGATTTATTTATGAGACTCTTACCTACCTCTACTTATAAATATGTTTCTAATTATAGTTTCTCCTTAATAAAAGGAAGAAATGAATAACAATTAATTTATACAGCAAAGAATCAATGATTACCAATAGATTGGTTATCTAACGAATCGACAATATCTAATGTCAAAAAATAAGTGTAACACTCTATAATTTCTACACATAAAATAGCTTTCTTAATCCTTGGACTCAAGAAAATTAAGGTAAATTTTATATTTTTTTTACAGAGTTTAAGACTATTACAGTTTGTTCCTTACACTTTGATTTCCCTTTATTAAGCTAAACTATAAGGAATTCAACAATCTACAAACACAGTTTTCATAAATATTTTTACTTCCCACTTTATAGGGAGTCAATAAATGATATTCAAAATCAATTTTAATTTCATAACCAGAAACTTAGTTTATGCATCATTTTCTTATTGACATCAACACTCATCAACTTAACCATTCTCAGTTTCGCTATTTACATCCAAATTCATTATTTGAACCATTCATGCCAGATTTATATAGGTATCTATACACCCATCATGTCATCCAATAAACAAATTTCTCTACCCAAATATTAATTAATTGTAAACCTCATCTAAAAGTACTAAAGTTAGGAAGATCATGAAATTTTAAAATGGTGGAATTGAATATAGATGAAGGATTAAATTGATATTACATGATTTAGAAGAAAACAAATTATGGGGACAACAAGTCAGAAATCAGTCGACTAATTCATTTAACAAACCCAAATAGTTGACCAGTTCATCATGAATAAACGAGGGGTCAAATTATAAATAGCTAAAAATTGGTTGCACATGCCTCATTAAGCAGTGAAGCTATGTGATAGGTTTAGAAAAGGGGGAATTAGGTTTTTCTTCTCTTCTTTCTACTTTTATTAGGGATTTGCTTAAATAAAGTAAAGATAAAAGGGTTTGAGGAAAATGTATTCTTCCTCTTAACATTGCTTTTAGTCAAGACATGATAAATTATGAAATTGCCTTGATTGTTGTGGTTGTGGCAGAATGTATTTAATAAGTGTGATTAGATATTATTTAAAGATGATTGAATTATCATTAAGGATTGAAAAATAAAGATACTATGTTTAATAGCATGAGAGCTTGGTTCCAATAGATATATATAATGAAAATGAATCTAAATGAAATGATAATTTAATTTGAGAATATAATTGATGATGATGGTGCAGAAGATGTTTTAAGGGCTTTATAAACAGTAAGGGCTATTGTTTGTCAGTAAGCCCTAAATAGGTGTCCTATACCTTGATCTCTTTATTTATATGTTGGTTTGTTATTCACTATATATTTTTTAACTATGCAATTGCATGATTATAATTGAGAGAATAAGCATGTTTGTCTGATATAGGAGTAAATGAAAGACTTATTGGCTTCCAAATAGGAATGTTGCTTTGATTGGTATCTAGTTGGGATTACCAGATTATTAGCTTGTGAATGGGAATGCTGGATTGATAGGCATGTGAATAGGATCACTGAATTGATTGGTATCCAGTTTGGAGTATTGGATTATTGGCTTTCGAATGGAAACACCAGATTTATAGGCATCCAAATGGGATTATTGGATTGATTGGTATTCTGTTTGGATTACCGGATTATTGGCTTCCGAATGGGAATGCCGAAATTGGTAGGCATCTAAATGGGAATATAGGATTGAATGGTGGTATCCAATTGCGATCACCGTATTGTTGGTTTTCAAATGGGAATTTTATTATTATTATTATTATCTATCAAAATTTTAGCAGAGTCTTTCTTGTACCGGGAGGTTCCAGGTTATCGACTACCTAACACCTTAAGAAAGAATTAATTCAAGAGTGTGCTAATATCCAATATGATTTGTTATCTTTCCTTTAGATATGTAACTCACATTGTGAAAATATGTTGACATCAAGGCATCCCCTTGATATCATTAGCTTTCCCTGATTCCTGGGCGTAGGTAATCAAGTACATTTTCTTTTCCCAAATACATTGGGGATTTTTATGCCGATGCTAATAAATCCCATTAGCATTATTAGTCTACCTAACCCGGGATCAACTAATTAATACCAAAGTAATGTTGATATCAATGAAATCCATCGATATCATTAGCTAACCAAACTCAAAGTAGCTAATCACGTCCTTTTAAATATTTTAATTTATTCTTTGGTAATGTCAATGTCAAGAATCCTTTAACATCATTAACGACCATGTTAGGAGTAGCTAATCAAGTTCCATATAATACTGATATCAATGTAATCCATCGATATCATTAGCTATCTGAACTCGGAGTAGTTAATCAAGTCATTTCATGAACTTCTTGGAGCATTTTTTTTTTTTGTCCTATCCAAACATCTCAACAATGTTCCATCAGATTACTTCTTGTATAACACATTTGCATTGAGGTAATATAGTCCATGGCTAACCTTTATAGAGTTTTCATAACTGTATTGATGCCCTCGGGGGATACTTTTGGTGTTGGATAAATTATTTAATATCATAATACCACAGATTCCTATCAACTTCTCCTTCAACTGAGCAACAGCGAACCAGATAATTTATGACTTCAATACTTATAGGTTATACTCTGTTTGCATAATCAATTTTGGCCATGAAAGATA
>Ga0325411_1001672_pt1 | contig 24753 bp, 22 predicted proteins | sample PopdelMetagenome_13_FD_206181 | JGI IMG/M metagenome (GOLD analysis project Ga0325411, IMG submission 206181) | Populus deltoides microbial communities from Bellville, Georgia, United States - Xylem-PdIQD-R4 | ecosystem: Host-associated > Plants > Phyllosphere > Stem > Wood/Secondary xylem... | reverse complement strand
TTCAGTTTATATGATGAATATGTTTGTTCTCCTATGCTTATTTTTCCTATGATTGTTTATTTTAATTGCTAGAGCGGACTCTAAGTTATTATTGTAGACAATCTATTGCTAAGTTTGATATCAAAACTGGAGTTGTGGTATATGAACTTGTGAAGCAACTGAGTTTAATAATTGTGGCGGATCTACGTTATTAATCTTAGGGAGAACATTCAATCAAATCAAACATAGACTGCGGACAATTATGTTTTCTTGATTAATCAACTTATTTAGTTCTTAAGGCTGCCATTAAATTAAATTACTAGTGCGGACACTGTAGTTGTTTAATGGTTAGGGTTAGTTATACGGCGGATCCGTTAACTAACCAATGTTAAGAAGAGATAAATATTCAGAATATAAATTGATGTTTCGTTTCCATGATCGGTTCTGATTTCTGTAAGTGGATGTGTGCTTGTGACCAAGGTTTGTTCTCTTGATAATTTTCTGATTTAATTAAATTTCGTTTGATAGTTTTCTGTTTTCTTTTGCTTTAGCCTAGATAACGTCCAAACCCCCCCAAATTGCATATCATCTAGCATAAAAATCTAACTTGAACTTCCTCGTGGGATCGACCCCTTACTTGCTCTATACTATCTTGTGTGTTGTGTTTGAAGCTAGGGTAATTAATTTGTGCGACCGCGACATCGCAATAGTGCATTTGCTCTTTTTTTTATTTTTTGCCATGCTACTTTTTTATTTATTTATTTAATTCTTCCATGTTGATTTATTTTGCAATTGACCTTGATATTTTTTTTTCATTTGCTCGTTGTGGCATTTTCACATAGTCAGAGAAAATGTCATTGGGTTTGTCTCTATTGCAGTGATTCCACTGATACCAAGGAAAATTGCCTTTAGAGGCTAAAGAAAGGTGCACACGCCATCTCAATGTGGTGACTCTCCTTGTACTTTGACGCATGCATTGCAAGCGCTAAACCTTTTTTTATCCTCTTTATTCAATTTTATTTTATTATTATATAATAACTCTTCAATGAAGTCCTAAATCTCATTTCACTGGAGTCCAAGCTCACTTGTTTTAATTTAGCCCTTTATTTTCTAATAATACTTCAATTTAATACTAAATTTCATTCAATCCAAGTCCAAAAAATGCCCAACTAGTGAAAGAATAAGGGAAAAGAAAAAAAAAAGAGACATTAGTGCATTCCGGTTGTGTCTAGGACCCAAATTTTGAATTTCAAAGTTAATATAAATTGACAAAGTATGACCCAATATATCACTATTCAATATTAAAACAAAAAAAAATATTATCTTGGTCTTTTTAAATTGATCAATGCTCTTATTAGTTAATTGAGTTGTCTTTAAATTTGTAAAATCAACTAATTTATATTTTGACAACTCTGTATGATTTAATTTTAAATTCGAGTTAAATAAGTAATCAGATTGAGAAGTTTTAGGATTAACCTGGTGAACCAGGTTTACTGAATTTGTCAAGAGTTCTCTGCCCATTGTTTTTCGCTAAAAAAATTAACAATATAACTTAGAATTTTTTTTTAAAAGAGTTTGGACATCAATGTCTCATGGAGAGAGTTTCCTTGTGACATTTAACAACCGTTCGGTTGGATTTTTTTATATTAAAATTTACCCTTCCAATCAATAATATCTTTTTTTTTTCATTTCAAACTATACATCAAATTAATTTATAATTGTTTCTCACTAACCATTACTAATAATTTAATTACTTTCTTTCTCTTTCAACATTCAATTTATAAATACACCAAACATATATGAAAACTAATATTTACATCCACATATATTATTTTTATAATTGTTACTTTTGCAATAATTATTCCTATTTTTTTAACCTCATACTAAACGTCACCAAGTGTTAATGTCTACTAGAATTTGTTCTAGGGTTCTCCCTCTTGTTTCTCGCGCAAGAAATGCCACAAACTCTATGGTCATTGCATTGATTGCAGCATAAAGACTTTAAAGGTATCAGAAAACAACACTTGAATAACTCAGATTTTGGTTCGCACATCTTTTTTCTTTTTCTTTTTTACTTATCCCAAGAAAACATAGCTCTTACTTTCTGGTTTTCCCTCTTTTCTACTTGGTTTCCAGCTTTGCTTGCTCTATTTTGTTAATGTCAAATTACTTTTGAAAAAAAAAACTGTAGATGTATTTACCATAGGAGCTCTAGAACAATAGGAAATTGAAGGTGAAGGAAATTGTCCATGCACCAAACCAGTTCACTAGTGTTGCCATGCTTCTAGCAACTCCTTTAATATTATAAGAAATATCTACAACAAAAAGTTAATGTATTTGGGGTATCCAATATAGAGATGGGGTTATTATCTTAGACGAAGAATCTGATTACCTCTGACATCAAAACCAAAGGAACTGGACCAACTCCTGCTGCAAATGATCCTATATGTAGCTAAACTCAAAGAGTAATTATCAGAGATAACAAGGTAATGGGATTTTCTTTCTTTCATTGTTTTTTTTGACATTGATATAGTTTGAGAAAGCTACCTGTAGGCTTACCAATATGCCAGTTACAGTGAGAAAGGGATCTGACTTGAGTGCTAATTCATTAACCTTTTTCACACACACAAGTTATCTCTATATTAATATTAATATTAATATTAATATTAATATTTTGAGGGGAAAAAAGGACAGTACCATGAATAGTTATAGTTCCACTATAACCTTCAAATAGAAGGGCTAATCCTGAAGCAGAAACCACGAATCCCAAGAGAACATAACTTCAAAATGTGAAGGGGTGACTGGTCTGAGGAATGTTTTATAGCTTAAAGTGAAAACTTAAACAGTAAAAGAGGCTTTCTTCCAATTTTATCTACTATGATTGTACTTAAGGCAACAACCACAACCTGCAAGATGGAATTGTTTCGATCAATTCCTAGTTATAATTGAGACAGTTAATTTTCTCGAACTTGACACAGATTATGAGAGTTAGAAACCTGAAAGATGGCATAGGTTATGGTTCTCACTATTATGGAATGTATTGTAATTTAGAAAAATATTGTATTTTCCTTGTATAGTATTATACTACGCAGTGCGCTACACAGTAACTATTGTATGCTGCTCTAATCATATAAATATAAGAGATGGTTACTGCATTGTGTAAGCCTCCTAAATTAATTGTAAACCTTGTTTCAACATGGTATTAGAGCTTGAAACATCTAGAACAGATTCAAGGCTGCCTCTTCCGCAGAACAAATTCTTTTTTGTTTTTTTTCTTAATTGATGCCTCCCTCTTCTGCAGGTTTTTGGTGCAATTTTTTGACACTGCATTGTTGCGTCCTCAACAGTCTCTTCTTCCCTGTGATATTTTCTTCCTCATGTAGCATCTTTCTCAGCTAGTAAGCCATCTCTCACTGCAATATTCAAGGCTACTACACTCTTGCAAGAAAATAGAACAATCCTGTTAGACTCTGGTGCCGTTTATTTCTCCATCAATAATTTTCCAATTTATCTAGCCTCCCTTATAGATCCTTCTACTGTTGCCACAACTAAGAACAATGACAACTTTTCCTCTCCTACTTCTTCCTTAGATGTGCTGGTCTTTGCAAACAATGCATCTATGACTGCTGCAACAGCTTTTTCCGCAAAAACAGTCACCATCCCACTTTCGAACACACAACAAGTCATCTACCTTAAGCTTACCAACACCAATTATCTGTTTTGACACATGCAGATGAAGCCATATCTGATTGGTTAAGGTGTCTTCTCCTTTTTCTATGGCTTGATGGTATGTCCTTATTCGCATAATGATGTTTCTACCACTACAACAACCAACAGTTTTGGTTTTTCCCAAGCCTTTTTGGCATGGAAACAATAAGATCAACTCATTCTCAACTCCCTCCTCTCTTCTCTATCCATAGACGTGCTCCATCTTGTGGTTGATTGCCCAACATCTGTAAGTGTATGGAGCACACTAAAACATGTTCTTGCATCTCTGTCAAACTCTCGAATCATGTAATTACATGGTTGTCTTCAGGAACTTTTCCATGGTGATGATTCTGTCATTACCTATCTATAGAAAGCTAAGGGGTTCTTTGATGAACTCGATGTCACAGGTCGCCCCATATCCCTTACAGACTTCAATTTATATGTCTCTTAGGGTCTCTGCAGTGACTTTCCTGATCTTATTACAAGTTTGTCAACAAAAGTTGACCCTCTGTTGTATTCTGAGCTCCATAGCCATCTATCCACTCATGAATTTTGACATTGAAGTTCATTTCAATACAATCTCATGGCTGCACCGCTGCTAACGCCAACATAGCATCCTTCTACCTTTGCTGCCCAATTGGCATTTTTAGGATTTAATGGCAATAGTTCTTCCTTCTAGTTGGGTAGAGGAAGAAGTAATGGTTGGTGTAACATGCACCTCTCCTCTACCCAGTATGGTGGCAACAATTTCAGAGGAGGAAACAACGAGCTTAACTAGCAATAACACCGTGGAAACTGGCAGCAACACCTTCCAAACTGGCAAAGAAATAGATCCAATGCTGGTTAGTAGGGGTGTCAGCTGAAGTGTCAGCTTTACATCATATTTGGACATTCCGCATTGCAGTGCTCATAACTTGTGCACCATAGGAATCAAGCATCGGCTAATCTCTTCTTCAGTGACGCTTCAGCAGTAGCAAATTCTGTCACTTGGTTTCTTGACATCGGCGCAAATCAGCATGTTACTCCAAATATTACCAGTATGACACATGCAAAAACATATCTTGGTAATGATCAATTCCATGTTGGTGATGGTAAGGGACTTGTCATATCTAATACAACCTATAATATCTTACATACCCTTAAACAAGTCTTTACTTTGTCTAATATATTGTATGTACTGCAAATTAAAAATGACTCTTATTTGTTTTCCATTTTAAAGATTTCATAACCAAGACAGTTCTACTTTTCGGTCACAGCAAAGATGGCCTCTATGTCCTTTCAGAGTCTTTTACCATGTTTCTGCCTCAAGCTGTCTACTAGCTTATCCACTTATGTTAATGTTTGGTATCGTCGACTTGGTCACCTAAGCTCTTGGGTTCTGAGTCTCTTAGCGTCAAATAAAAAGGTCATTTATACATCATGTCCTTTAAATTTTCACTGTCCAGCATGTCCATTAGAAAAATCATCGCGTTTGTTATTAGGACATACAGGTCACAAAACATCTGCTTCATTTAAATTAATTTTTAATAATGTTTGGGGCTCTACCCCTATTTTATCTTCTGATGGTTTTTGATATTTTGTGATTTTTGTGGATGCGCACACAAAACTTATTTGGTTTTATCCTCATGGTGCAAAATCTATTGTGTTTCACCAATTTCAAGTCTTGGTGGAACGACAATTCTCTTGCAAAATAAAATCGGTTCAAACTGACTGGGTAGTAAATATCATAAATTAAATTCCTTATTCAAAACTGTTGGTATTCATCATTTCACATCATTTTGCATAATATGACCACACACGTATAAACAAAATGGTATTATTGAGCGTCATCGCTATCATATCGTTGAAATTGGTCTCACATTACTTGGGCATTGTAAAGCACATCTAAAATTTTGGAATTATGCATTTAAAACATTAGTTTATCTTATTAATTGTATGCCAACATCGGTCTTACAAAACAAATCTTCTTTTGAATGTCTGTTTCATCAAACATCTAATTATAGTTTCTTGCGCATTTTCAGATGTCTTTGTTTCCCTTTTCTTCGACCATATAATGCTCATAAGTTAGATTTTTATTCTACTCCATGTGTTTTTCTAGGATATAGCTCATGTCATCTAGGCTATCGCTGTCTCGACTTGTCTTCTGTGTCTACATCTCCTGTCATGTCTGTTTTCATGAACAGCCTTTTCCATTCCATACCTATCTCTGACCCATAACCAGCCTCTCCCTCCCATCTTTCTGCCTTAACACACTTCCCATCACACTACCCAACAATAAAAACACCATTTTGTAGGTTCCCCTTACCACCGGTTGCAACTATGTTTAATGATCATTTTGCAGGTTCAGTATCTGTAGCTCCGGACATCACAACCACTGGGTTTGTTGTGCCCTTTATTAAGCCCTCTGCTGAGCCATCTGGTTAACCGTTTGGTCCCTCATCTTCCTTATAGTGTCCTACTCAGTCTCCACCAGCTTTAGATTTGTGTGTTGATCTCTCCAGCTACTTACTCCTATAGCAGCCCATACGAGTCAGGTTTACTGCGTTTGTGGTTTCTTGCCAACACCATATGGTGCTACGTCCCGATAACATAGGTCTGCCAACCTGAGCTCTGTTTTTGCCTCTCCGCTGCAGCCACACTCACGAGTAACATGTTCCTCTGATCACAAACCTTTAAATTTCAAAGATGCTAATCGGTTTTTGTGCTGGCAATCTACTATGAGATTTGAAATTGCAGCGTTACATGCCAATAGCACTGGTTCTTGGTTCTGTTTGAACCTTTCATGAATGTTGTTAGCAGCCGTTGGGTTTACATAATCAAATGTCGAGTTGATGGCGTGCTTGGTTGTGTGAGGATTCACTCAACATGAAGGTATCGACTACTCAAAAACCTTCAATCCTGCTGTTAAACGGACTACTATTCGGCTCGTCATTGCCATTATTGTATCTAACCATTGATATATATATATATATATATATATATATATCAGAGCCCTAACCTGGGTTTAGAAGTGGAAAAAAAAGAGTTAATAAATTTTTGACTTGTATCAGGATGGTTCGCATGAGGAAGGGTGCAGTGGAAAGAGAAGGGTTTGTGGAGAGGCAATGAGAGGATCTATTAGAGGATATTGCTTCTCATGTGCCACTAGAGCCTCAACAGTTGAGATTGGGAGAGTCGATTAGACTTCATCGTGACACTGAATTGAGACAGACTGAGGGGTTACAATTTGATGGTTCAGACTAGCAGAGACAGAGAGTTGTACCCCCAGCCATAGCATCAACATCTGCAGTGGTCCCTACACTACATGCTGACCCTTTGTTCTTAATTTAGATAGTGAGAGCAATGATTAAGGCAATGCCTAGTGCCTTGGCCCCAACAATCTCAATAGCTCCAGCAGTACAAGCAGCTCTAATGGTCACATTAGTGCAGATTGTAAAAATCATGAGAGAACTTGGGTGTGAGCCCTTTTTAGGCAAACTAGAGGCCGAGATAGCAGGTAAGTGGCTTCACACAATTGAGGATACCCTGGATCAGATGCATGTAATAAAGGACTTGTGAGTGAATTGTGCCACTCATTTGCTTTTTGATAGGGCACGATCTTGGTGGGATACAGTGAGGTTGAGGAGACCCGTAGTCTCCTGGACTTGGATTGAGTTTAAAGCGCAGTTTGAACATCAATTTTACTCCTCCTGTCATCAAAAAATTGAGCAAGAGTTTCTGGCCCTGAGATAGGGAGACATGTCTGTACTTGATTATGAAAGGAGGTTCCATGACCTCTCCATATTTGCCTCACATTATGTCCCTAGTGAGAAACATATGGTGGAAAGGTTGAGGGATGAATTGCGACAAGAGCTGAGATAAGGCTTGATTGCATTTAAGTTTGAGACAACTAGAGACCTTATTGAAGCAGTAGAGGCCCTATAAGTTTGTATGAAAGAGGGTCAACAATGCCAGCATGGTCTAAGTAAATGGAAGGATACAAAGTACACCTTTAGCAGACCTCCATTTCTAAAAAAGAGAGAGGAAAAGACAGTACAGTCAATATAAAAAAGGTAGGAGGTACATCAACTCAAACTACTGAAGTGGGGTCGACAGGAGGATAACCGAACTTCAAGGGAAATTTTTCTAGAGGAGCATCAGAACAATGAACGATCACTTATATTTTATGTATTTAATGTGGGCAAAGGCAACTAGGGGATTGTTCTACAACATTAGGGCGGTGTTATATACTTATATCTGCCAAGGGGAGCACAGATGGAGAAACTGCCCACACTTAGGCCGAGGGTGTTATTATTGCGGGGGTTAAGGGCACTTCCAAAGAAATTGTCCCTGCAGAATTGAAATCATCCAAAATCAGCAACAGGCTCAAAGTTAGTAACAGTCTGGCACCATGAACAGACCAGCCAAACAGGTTTTGTCAGGGGCCAGCGGCAGTAAAGGCCGAACTCATGCCTATGGTGATAGAATACAGGGGGCCTGGACCCAGGGTAGAGTATACTACATGACATGGAAGGAGACCAGCCCCTTCTGAGGTAGTGACAGGTACATTACAATTAAATTCTTTATATGTTCATGTATTGTTTGATTCGGGTGCCACACACTCATTAATATAAGTGGATGTGAGTTAAAAGTAGATCTATTACCACTAGAATTATATGATTTTGATGTTATCTTAGGAATGGACTGGCTAAGTATGAATAGGGCTCAAATGAACTGTTTCACAAAAACAATAACTCTTTAAGGGCTTGATGATAGAAAGATAGTGTTTAGGGGGGAGAGAAATGTCATCTGAAACTGTATTATCTCAGCTATGGCCACTAGGAAAATGATAAAAAAGAATGTGAGGCTTATCTTGCCTATGTCTTAGAGACCAAAAGGGAGATATTCAAGTGTCCAATATTCCAATAGTGAGGGAATTTCCTAATGTATTTCTGGATGAATTGTCGGGAGTTCCCTAGAGAGAGAAGAAGATGTCACTATTGATGTACTGCCTGTTACGTCTCCGATAGCCCAGTCACCATATAGGATGGCTCCAGCTGAGTTGGTAGAACTAAAGATTCAACTACAAGAATTACTAAATAAAGGGTTCATACGTCCGAGTAATTCACCTTGGGGAGCTCTTGTGCTGTTTGTGAGGAAAAAAGATGGGATCCTTAGACTTTGTATAGATTACAAGCAGTCGAATAGGGTAAAAATAAAGAACAAATATTCACTTTCGTGGATAGATGATTTGTTTGATTAGCTAAAAGGGGCTAAAGTGTTTTCGAAGATAGATCTGAGGTTGAGATACTATCAGTTGAGGATTAAGGAACTGAATGTAGCAAAAACCGCATTAAAGACATTACGAGTTCTTAGTAATGTCATTTGGGATAACAAATACACCAACAGTGTTTATTGTCTTGATGAATAGGGTCTTTCGACCATACTTGGACAAGTTTGTGGTGGTATTCATAGATGACATCCTAGTTTATTCAAAGTCATACTTGGAGCATGAACAACATTTGAGGCAAGTATTAATGACCTTAAGGGAGCATCAACTATATGCCAAACTTAGCAAGTGCGAGTTCTAGCTGAAGGAATTGATTTTTCTATGACACATTATATTAGCTGAAGGAATATTAATGGATCCTAGAAAAGTTAAAGCAATATTGAAATGGGAAAGACCTACCAATATTTCTAAAATTCATAGTTTCTTTGGGTTAGTAGGCTACTATCGAAGATTTATCGAGGGATTTTCTACCATAGCTATTCTTATGACTTATTTGACTTGGAAAGAGAAAAAGTGGGAATGGACTACGAAATGCGAAGAAAGCTTTCAAGAATTGAAAAAGAGACTCACTACTGCTCTAGTGTTAACACTCCCATCAGGAACAAAAGGATTGATGGTCTATAGTGATGCATTGAAGAAAGGACTAGGGTGCATATTGATGCAACACGATAAAGTAATTGTTTATGCCTCAAGACAGTTAAAGCCTCACAAGATCAATTACCTGGTGCATGATTTAGAATTAGCCAATGTAGTATTTACCTTAAGAGTATAGAGGCACTATTTATATGGGTCTCGGGTTCAAATATTCACGGATCATAAGAGTTTGAGGTATCTGACGACACAGAATGAATTAATTATACGACAAAGACACTAAGTTGAATTGATAAAGGATTATGATTGTGTAATCGATTACCATCCAAGGAGAGCAAATGTAGTTGCAGATGCTCTTAGTTGTAAGGTCAAGATAGTGGATGCTCAGTGGGAGGATTGAGATGAAAAATGAATTACTAGAATTAAGAAAGATATATGCCCAAGTAGAGGCGGGACCGGACGAGTCATTAATGACTCAGTTAAGAGTGAGGTCAACACACTAAGACAGAGTACTAGAAGCTCAACATAAAGATCTGGAAGTTTGTAAGATAAGAGAAAGGGTGTGTTGTGATGTCGAGGTCGCACAAATTAATTATCCTAACTTAAAACACAACACACAAAATATTATAGAGCAAGCAAGGGGTTGATCCCACGAGGAAGGTTTAAGTTAGATTTTTAAGCTATATATTATGCAATTGGGGGGTTTGGTTTGTGATTATCTAGACTATGACAGAATCAAACAATCAAGCAAAAATTAAATAAAACTGAAATTTATCAAAAAAAAAAACTTGGTTGTAAGTAAACATCCTTCTATAGAAATCAGAACTGATCATAGAAATGAGATATCAATTTATACTCTAAATATCTATCTTTTCTTATGTTGATTAGTTAACAGATCCGATGTATAACTAATATTAACTATCAAACAACCATAGTCTCCGCACTAGTAATTTAATTCAATGGAAGCCTTAAGAACTAGATGAGTTGATTAATTAAGACAACATAACTGTCTGCAGTCCATGTTTGATTTGATCAATCAAATGTTCTCCCTAAGATTACTAATCTGGATCCACCACAATTATTAATCTCAGTTGCTTCACAATTTTATATACCACAATTTCGGTTTTAATAGCAAACTTAGCAATAGATTGTTCACAATAATAACTTAGAGTCTGCTCTAGCAATTAAAATAAACAATCATAGGAAATAAGCATAAGAGAACAAACATATTCATTCATCATATAAACTGAAAAGAAAAGGTAAACTAGATCTCACAATTCTTGAAATCCGAAGGTTTCTATGTCCTTGCTACCAAGAAAAAGAGTTTAGCCTTACATGTTTATTGAACAACTAACCAAAAAGAAAGAAGAATGCATGAATTTAGGTTTATGGGAGAAAGGATTTGTGTTCCTCTCTTCTGGTCGTCCCCCTCTCTTCTTCTCTTTTCCCTCTCTCTTTCTTTTTATACCCTAAGAAACCCTAGTCTTTATTTTACAAAATAGTCCTCCCTTAAGTAAAGAGTTTACATTTAAGTACTTCAGTAACTATTTTCCTAAAAAAGGAGAAATAGCCTTACATGAAATCTTCAAGATTTGATTTAGAGAAGCAAAATTGCTAAAATAAAAACTTGGATGTCAGTTTGGATGCTTCGAGACGTAATTTGGACTCGTTTCCTCACAAAACCTGTTTGCTGGCAGAATTCATTTGTCATCTTAGAAAAATCATATCTCCCTCATATGAGATTGTTTGTAAACTCCTTCATAAACATAGGATAAAAAAAAAGAAAAAGAAAAACCCCCGCATAAACATAGGATCGTAGAAAAAAAAGAAAAAAAAAGACCTCGATGAGTAATGGAGACTCAATATGAAAAGAAATGAATAAATAGTAGAAATAATAATAATGCAATATGTAAAGGAGAGAATAAGCTCCATAAATAAATTTAAAAATATTGTGGAAGTCGAAATGAACGTTACAAATTTTGGATTATTTACCCAAAATGAATGTAAAGAACTGGCCTTAAATGCAAAAAAAAAAAACATAATTTGAACCAAACCAAACAAGACCTAACTTCATTTATGAGGGAGTATAAGAGGTTGGGAGAAAAGGGGTGACTTGACCTCTCCCATTACTGCCGGCCAAAACAGCCACTAGCAGCCCCCTCTCTTACAAATTTATAGCAAAGTGTTCTCTTGCATTCATCTAAACGATATATGCAAGAGGCACAAATGAAATTATATACGTAATGTGAACATCTCTAGATAGACAATTATTAATGATCATATACATATGAAAATGTTTAGGTGAGGTAATGTTGCTTAGAGTGGATAATGAAAGGAATTGAAGAAATTCATTATAATTCACTTAAGCATGTTCGATAAAAAGAAAACAATATGGGAAGGGTTATGGTCTAAGGCATTTGACAGGCTCAGCAATGCTTAGTATTGAATAAAAGAAAATTTAACGTGAGTGTTTAGGAAGTTTTGACCAAGAATTGTTAGTAAGTAGCCATATCAAGGAAGGAAGTTCTTTCATGTGGTTGTTGTGCTTAATGAATAGTTTCTAGCAAAACAAATTTGATCAATTTGATGAACATGTAATATGTTTGGTAATACTATTTGACTTGAAATATGTGGAACATATTATATCATGCCAATATAGATGAGAATTGATAATGCTATCTTGAATAAACACAAAAGGATTTATTGTAGAAATAAGGCCTATATTCGGCCCAAGGTAGAAGAAAGAGTTGGTTAGACATTTAATATTAGCAAGAATTGATGTTGATTTAATGAATTAAAGTGATGAATAAAAATAGTTTGTTCATGAACTTGTTTTTGAAACTAATTGGGCATATGAAATAATAGATGTGATGAATGAATCAGAAAGGGGTTTGAGTACTAATTCAAGATGTTCTACTGGAATGTAGGAGAAGCATACAGAGTGGGACCTGACTTCTCACGTGCAAGTACAATAGGAGTTCAAGGTAAGGGTTGCCCCTTGCTTCTTTAAATTGTTTAAATTCTTGTAATGCTAGTATGTGATAGACATTATGCGTATTTTGTACTATTGTGTATCATGAGAAATATTGCTATATGAACATTGCCTATGGACAGTATAATTATTGTTACGTTAAAGTTAACAATAAGTACGAGAAATATTATTATTGTGTGAACGTTGCCAATGAGCAAGAAACGTTATTACAATGTGAATGTTGCCTACAAGCAGGAGAAATAATATTATTATATGAATATGTCCACCCAGTGAATATGACTAAAGAAAGGAAAGATACGGTGAAATGGACATGGATTTGAAATCTAAATTTTGGTCATAGACTCCGGGATTTAGAGTTCAGATATGGGTCTATATTATGTATATAAAAAAGAAAATGACTGCCTATGGATTTGATTAGCCGACCCCAAATAGGGGCAGCTAATGATGCTAACATATAATGTTAACATCGGCATGACCTTGATGGAAATATAATGAATATTGAAGTTGATTGATGAATAATGTTTGTAACGGCAAGCCCATAATAACTTGATTAACTTCCTAAGGAGGAAGTTAATGGTGTCAAGAGAACTTGGCATCGGCATTTTCGGGAACATCTCCAAGTGTGATGGAGAGCAATTGATTGACTATTTCGAGTTGGAAATAGCTTAATGGCATCGATCGATTAAGTTGGTGCCAGCATTGATAAGGAATTGATTAATCTATCCGGGTAAGGATGACTAATGACACTAATAGGAGTTATTAGTGTCGACAGCGACTGCCTCAGAATTTGGAGCGGATAAGAAAAAGGGTAAATCGGACAAAAGTTAATGTGTAATAATCGAAAAGAAAACCATAAGTAGGTTGTGGAAGGATAGGCATTAGATGTAGTAAAGGATCTTCTTTTGCGAATCAACTATGATTATGCCCTATCGAGTGGGTACACATATGCGTAGTTACATGTAGTAGTGACCCTCCATTATCTGGTTGTATTTTATTTATTTAATATAATTATTCTCTTATTTTGATGTTGCAGGTCTTTCTCATTCCCGTCAGGAATAGTGTCCTAGGTGTCAAGTTCTTTTGTATGAATTAGGGAATTAGCATTTCCAATTCTTTTGAATGACTTGGGGTTAGCAACCTGGGATGAAATTATTGTTGTTGTTTTTTCTTTAGATAATTATATGACAAGAACAATGTTAGTGTTCCTTTATCTTAATCTTAGAGACCTTCAGAATCTTATGCTTGTAATATTAATGTTATTAATCAAGTTTATTACTATTAGTTTGTGCTGTAAATTATATGTTCGAAATGAATCCCTGGATTTTCAATATATTATGATTAATAATAATTGTGGTCGCAATGCGATATAGATATGCGTTGATGATGGAATGAACATGAGATATGTATAGGATGAGTTGTTGATAACTTGGGACCTCCTGGTATAGGGGAGACTCTGCCGAAATTTCGGTAGAAATTTCTTTACAATGTAAAATAAATAAAGAAAAAAATACTTGTATTTTTACGTACTAAATTATAGGAAATTAATTCTAAATGCTTACGAGATCGCCAGGCGTTACATTGTTTTTTGCTTCAATTTGGTACATTGATAGGTCTTAGAGTCAAAAATCCAATAAAATTGAGTTTTAAATGGACTTATGTAGCTCAAGATATTCAGGTCGAAATGGACGAAGGTCAACACTGTCAGATTACGAGATTTGACTTTGAAGGCTGCGATTTCCATGCTCTTTCTTTTTTATTTTTCTTACCTTAGATTTCCATAAAGGTATGGAAGTTATATTTCTAATGCCACTAGAATTACTTCATTTTGACCTCTAGAGCTCACGCTCTGCATAAAACATCAACTGAAGGTCAAATTTGCTAATTACCTCCAATTTACTCTTTTTTGCAGCTTTCATCCAAAAGTGCCTTCAAAACATAAAATAAAGAATATCAAAACATTTTATTTATAAATATAGGCAAAACACTAGTTAATTATAGGTGAAACTATCAAATAATATGGTTGCATCAAATACCCTCACACTTAGCTCTTGCTCGTCGTCGAGAAAGGATAGATAAAATCAAATTGAAAATAAATTAAATTAAATCACTATGACTAATCTCCTAATCTCCCATCAATGTCCAAGAATATATGCATTATAAACAAGAATACAATCAAGAAGGATAAAGAGTACAAATTTTCATGAATTTATTTACATGTAAACTTCGAAACTCAATTGATCATTGGGATTTAAATGAAATCTATGTTATGCCAAAGTGATAGGTCCTCTCATTGATATACACTCCAATACTTACGTGTTTAGGGCTTATGTGTTTAAATCTCTCAAATTCAATCAATGAATATGTTCTACCATAAGCTTGCTCTTCAATCTCATATCCATTACTAACATATTACAAACAATGCATGAATCAAAAGGTCTTACTTTTCGATTGTAATGGGGCTAAGGCTAAGGTGAGGTAAAAGAAATGAAAAGAAAAGGCTTAATCAAAGGAAGTAGAGCATTAAAAAAAATTCACTTTTCAAACAAGATATTTCATCAAAACACGTAAAGTTTCCATCTTTAAGAACTAATAATTAACTTCATTTGATTTCAAGCTCCATTAACATAAAATTTTAAGAACTACGAACACAATGGAACACTTTTCTTTTTCTTCTCTTTTTTCATTTTCTTTTTTGTTATCTTTCTCTTTTTTTTTTCTTTCACCTTTTTTTCTTTTCACATAATTTCTAATCATAACCCTTGAGATATCAGCAAGTATATGCTCTACTAATCCTTGGCCAGGGGAAAAGGAAAACATATAAAAAGTGCAGCTTTACACATGGGTAAAGCAAAGAAAAAATAAACAAGCTAAAAAAAGGCTCACTAAGGATAATATGCTTAAGGTTGACTTTTTGGCTCAAGTGATTAAAATTCCTAATGCCTTTATCATTTTCATGTACATATGTAATGTGAATGTAATCTCAACAAGATATGAAGCAAGTTATAGAGATACATGTCATTGAAAGAATGCACAATCAAAGAATATAATGTTGACGACTCAAAAGCTTGCATTGGTATAACACTATAAAGTTAACATGGCATGTTTTCAAAGTCAATCTCTAAACCAATTAAACATTAAAACTTGCATGCACACTTATTCATTCGATTTATATCTTCATCTATCTCAACTAATTCTCATACATAATACTCATATTCTCATAAACCAATGGGAGTTCAAAAAGGATCAAACATAGATTTTTTTTTGACACAGCAAAGAAAACCAAAATTCTCTCAATACCTCCACACTTTAGACACAACATTGTCCTCATTGTTGAAATAAAAGAAAGGGAATATAAGAGAATGACAAAAATAAAGTAAAATGTGAAAAATAAAAGATAAAGGAAAAAGAAAGCAAATCTGATTTTTTTTCTTTTTATGTTGGGTTGCCTCCCAGTAAGCGCTTTTGTTTTATGTCATTGGCTCAACATGTGACATGCTCATTTTTCATAGATTGGTTCAGCTAACTCCACAGAAGTGATGAGTTATGTCGTCCAACCTTCATAAAAAGGTTTCAAGTGATGTTCATTGACCTTAAGCAATTTGTTTGTTTCTAAACTTGTAATTTCAACTACCCCATGCGGAAAAACATTAGAAACAACAAAGGGTCCAATCCAACGAAAGTGCAACTTTTCAGGAAAACGTTTCAAACGCGAATGATAAAGGACTTTGTCTCCAACAAGAAACTCCTTTCTTGTAAGCATTCAGTTATGAAGACTCTTGGTATTTTCTTTGTAAATCCTTGCATTCTCATAAGCATCATTTCGAATCTCTTTCAACTCTTGCAACTTTCTTGCAATCCCAACAGCATCATAATCCATGTTACATTGTTTAATGGCCCAAAAAGCTTCGTGTTCGAGCTCCACTGATAGATGGCATGTTTTCCTATAAATCATCTTATAAGGTGACATTCCTATAGGTGATTTGTAAGCAATCTGACAAGCCCAAAGTGCATCATCAAGTCATAGACTCCAATCTCGCCGATTAAGTTGCACTGTTTTCTCCAAAATGGACTTGATTTCTCGATTTGAAATTTTAGCTTTCACTACCTACATCACAGGCGGATTCAAGCTTCTTTGCATTTCTCTCGTTGGTTTTGCATTGTCCTCCAATAGTATGTGATACATACACATCGAGGGACTAATGTTGTTGATGTCGACTAAAGTCCACCCAATGGTTGTTTTGTGATTGCTTAACAACTTCACAAGTTTTTCCTCTTACACACTTGTCAAACCTTTTGCTATGATAACGAGAAGTGTATTGTTGTCGCCAATGAATACATACTTCAAATTATTAGGCAACGGTTTCAATTCTAACTTGGGGGCCTGTAAAATAGATGACAACAACTTTTTATGTGAAAATATTAAATCAACAAAGACATTACCAAGGGGAATGGTTTGCAAAGCTTGCAAAGTCAATGCTGATTCTTGCATATTTTTTTGGAAAACATATGTGCCTCTCCATCTTTTCTATCTCAGTAAAATCATAGTCATAACTCAAAGCCACACTTAATCCATCCTCACAATCATAATCAAAAACTTGTTGCACACACTTATCAACTTGGTCATATCATGTGATAGAATAAACATTGTTGTAGGGATATCTCATTGCATCATGAAAATTAAATTCAATCTTTTCATATCCTACTTCCAAGGACAAAGTATCCTTACCACAATTAATTTTTGTATTGATAGCTTTCAAGAATGGTCTCCCAAACAATATAGGAGTGTTGTTTAATGAATCATAAGAATCACGTTCCATATCAAGAATATAAAAATCACATGGAATAACCAAACGATCAATCTTGACTAGGACATCTTCTATCACACCAAGTGGATAAACAAAACTACGATCCACAAGTTGTATTACAATACTAGTTTTATTCAAAGGCTTCAAACTAAGAGAATCATAAACATGTTTAGGCATAACACTAATGGATGCACCTAAATCGCATAAGGCCTTTTTAAAACTAGCATTACCAATAACACATAAGATAGTAAACGCACCTGGGTCTTTTTGCTTCAAAGGCATATTCTTTTGAACAACAGCAGATACAACTTCACTCATACTTACTATTTTGTGGCCTTTTAGTTTGTTGGCTCTTTTGGTAATACACAACTCCTTCAAGAACTCTGGTTCACCTAAAAAAGGCTCACACCCAAGTTCTCTCATGCTTTTTACAATCCACACTAATGTGACCAAACTATCAGCTTTTGTTGTGGCAACTGAAGCTGTTTGTACTGCTAGAGCTATTAGGATTGTCGGGGCCGAGGCACCTGGCATTGGCTCGATCATTGCTCTTAGTATCTGAGTTATGGGCAAAGGGTTATTAATAATAAATATTTATTTATATGAATATAATAATACCATGTGTAACCAACCAATTAGCTACAGGGCATATTAAACTAACAATTTAGAGTAGGAGAAAAAAGTTGAGTTGATCAGCTACTCCCATAAAACATTTACATCTCATTTTGTTTAACGAACTTAATAACACCTTGTCCCTAATTAGCCATCACAATATTTTTATATTCTAGGTTGATCAAGTTGGCTTTTTCAGATAAATGAACATAAGGTTGCAGGTCTTCAAATCAAGAGAGGTTGGATCCAAACAAAAGGTGTGCACCCTCTCTATCAACTTCAAGTGATCTTTAATGATGATGATGTCGGAGTTGGTCCAACAAAGCCTTAAAAGTGGGTAACTCAGTCATCAATGGCTATGAAACTCCTTTCACAAAACCACTGATCTTGTCACATGTTCACACTTTAAGCCTTTTTAGTGTGCTCTTATCAAAGGTTGGCCACAATTCTTTTAAGATCAAAAGGTTAAAAACAGGCATCTTGGTCTTCTAGTTTAGGAAAACCACCAAAATCTCAAAACCAAGTTTTTTTGCAAAACCACCATTATAAAACCAACATGGGTACAGAGTTCACAACTTTAAAATGTACCCAAAACTCTTTCATTTTGATCAGAGTGCCAAGTTTTGATGAATGAGAATCAATCTTTGATTAAATCCATAAGGAAAACCTAGCTTGAAAACCTATAAATACCCCTTGAAAATCAAGGTAGAAAAGGGGGGAAAGAGAGAAAAGGGACATAATATTATTGAAAAATGAACCTTAAGTATGAAGGTTCAAGATCCTAGCACCAGATATCCTCAACTTGGAGAGAAAGTAACAAGTTTGGAAAAGAAAAGGCAGCAGCCATTTTTAGAGCTTGGAGAGTATAAAACCTTCACTTAGACTAGGAGATGATGTTCATGAGGCACATCTTTAGCTTGTTCATGCATGTTTAATGATGTTTCCAAATATATTTTTTTGGATCGTGTTGATTGTGATTGTGATTTTGGTTTCGATTAGTATGTAAAATGTTGTCATTATTGTTTAAATCTTACTTGGAGTTACTGTTGATGCTACTAGATGCCAAGACAATATTTTTGTGACTAATTTTTATAAAATAAAATGGTTTTTGTATTTTGAATCCCACATTGTTGAATATATAGGTTGTTTTAAGTTGGTAGTTTTGAAGTTTGGAACTTCTTGTATAATTCAAATGTTTTGATTTTATTTATTAGTTTTCTTTATTCAAACATGTTTAGTTATGGTAATGTGGTTTGTGAGAACTAAAAGCAGTGTGTTTAAAGGCCTAAAATGCCAGTTTTTTAGGCCTAATAGTGGTTGAGTTTCTAAGCAGTGGCTAGGTTTTCTAAGGTAGTGTTCTTTGTGTTCTTGAAAAGAATATTGCTTTAGCTCTACGATTTGGACTAGTTTTGGTCCATTCGTTTGCATTAAACACTTTGTTGTACTTTAATAATTAATAATTTAGGGTTTATTTGCATCAATAACAAGTTTTGGGGGGTTTTAATTCCAAGGTTTTGGTTTTGAACCAAAACCCGTTTTGACAAAATCATATTGATTCTTTGATAATCGAAGCGAATGAATGTTAGATTATTTATCCTTACATGATTTTCAACATATTTATAGCCTTGGTTCGATCGTATCTATTCTGGGTTGGGTTTCACGTTATTGGGTTCAAGTTTAAATATTCTTCATGTTCTTCCTAGGAGCATTGCCTTATCTATGTGATTTTGACTTGTTTTGTTTCATTTTTTTGCATCTGCATCTGCATCTTCACACGATATTGTTAGCCAATAATCTAGGCTTAGTTTGCATTTATAACATGAATTTTAGAAAAAATTTCTTAGGGTTTTGGTTTCAAAATGAAACCTTTAGTGGCTAAATTGTCAAGATTTAATATAATCGAAGTGAATGAACACCTATAATTCTTGATCCATTAATGATCTCCAACCTTTATGTGCTTTTGATTCCATGAAATCTGGTATGAATTATTGTTCATGTTGCTGGAATACGTTTGAATGTTCTTTGTGTTCTTTGTTTTTTTTTTTTGTATTTGATCTGATTTGACCAAGAAATTTTGAGTTTTGTGTTTTTTTTATGTTTAATTTGTTTTTGTTTCTGGTTTGTTTTCGAGTCAAACCTAAATCTTTGGTTTAATTTATGGTTGAACCAAGGATTTCAGGTCAACTTGGTCAAGTTAAAATCGAGTCAAATGGCCAAGGCCTTGTTTGGTTGGCTAAGTTTTTTCTAAAGGTTTTTTTGGTTTAAGGGTGTGTTTGGCAAAAAACTCTTTACACCTGTGTTCAACTGTTTTATTATAAAGAAAAATGGGTTTTTACAAAACAAAGCCTAAAAAATTTTTAAAAATAAAAAAAAATCTTTTTTTCTTGCATATGGCCAAAAATCCTTAAAATTATATAAGCATTTTAAAAATATATATATAAATATTTTGGCATTTTAAAAAAAAAAATTCTTGAATTTTACAACAAGTTTGTAAAATTCTAAAGGATTTAGGCCTATATTTCAAAAATATTAAAAATTTATTGTTGGCAAGAAGAATATATTATTCACTTGTAATATAAGAATAAAAAAACCTAAAAGGAGTTGATATCCAAAATATTATCAGAGATAATAATTTATTATTACTACCTTAAATATAAGGATAAAAAATCTGTATAAGGTTAATATCTAAAATATTATTATGAATAATACAATTCATTCACTCATAATATAAGGATAAAAAAAACTACAATGAATGTTCTCTTAAATATTATTTGTAATGACACGATAGCAAAACATTACAAGTTTATCCTGAAAAAACCCTTAATGATAATTGAGGACATTTCACTATTTTAGACCAAGTTCTTGACTTAGAAAACTAGGATTTGTTCATCGTAGTAAACCCATCATAGTAGACTGATAGAAATAGAAACATCATCAAACCATAGCAAACAAAAAAAATAAACAAAGCACCCTACATTCATTTTATGCAATCAGTCACTTACCTAGAATTTCTAAAATAGTAGTTAGGGTTCCTAGTAACCATAATACTAAGTGGCGACTCCTTTATCCAACCAAAGATCATTCCAGGACACCACTTAGAAAATGTCACCATGACATCGCGCCTCCTCAAGGAGGGCACGACAATCCATATTGTACTTATGCTGCTTGATGAAAGCATCCACTAGGACTTTCCATCTCCGAATCTTTGTGTTATCTAGCCTCATATACTAGCTTAGTGTTGCCCCACTCAAACTGTCCTAAAATAAGTGCATCAATATTTTTTTGGTATGCACGACTTCAACCATCTTATTGCAATAATACTTGAGATGAGTGGCAAGGCACTGAGTTCTGGTATTCTTTATAAACACTAATACATGAAACTTTTTTTGGTATAATCATGTTCAGAATTAGACACATCTTTGCGGCTTATACAGGATCCTAAAAGTCCACACCCTTGATAGCCTTTACTCTTGCTTCTAACGTTGTTATCTTATCATAAACAATATCCTCAAAAGATTTTGTCTTATGGGATTCAATGGCGAATACATCTATGGATGTCATGGTTGTTACAGGTGTTGTTGAATGTGCAAACAATGTATTGCATTGGGGTTCCTAACCTCGTCCACCCATCCTTTTTTTAGGCTGAATTTTTGCTTGAGTTTAAGCGAAGGTCACAGGTCGATTGAACAGGCCTTCACCAGAGATTTTTTTAGCGTTTTTACAAGCAAGATAGTAATACGAGCCATGTTAATCTTCAGGGAATCCAACTCCTTTTAGAAGTGGGCATCACAGTGAGCGTGTTCTTCATCTTCCATGTTTCTTTATCGAAGTCAGGTGTTATAAACTTTGCGGGTTTGGGCTTTCTAGAGATCTATGATTCAACCTGAATATGCAAACATGACATTTAAAACCCCAAAGCATGAGTACATGTATGTTTATGGATGCAAGTATATGTCTATGTATATCGAATATGGATTAGCCTATTTAAAGAGCTAATGCATGACTTCCTTGTTAAATATAGATATAACCCATAGTCTGACGAATATATTAAGATCCTTCTCAAATCCCTGTCTCAAATGAGTTCTATAAACATTGGAAAATACAATATTAAAAATAGGTCTAAGCCCTTTTCATTCATCAAAAGCAAATAGTTCATACAAGTTTTTACTTACGGGGATAAGACTCCTATATATCTCTACTCATTCTCAAAAGCAATCCTCATGTTGGCTACATTTTGGATAAAATTTGAAACTTCATATAAATTCTACTTGTATTTGATGGCACTATTACGCTGATTAAAGAGGCTTTTACTTGCAGTTCATTTGCTTTTCGAGCCACCATATCAATCAACATGTTTGTCTACTCAATCTTGTAATGGAATACAATACTGTCATGGAGCAGCGCATTATTGCTTGCAGCTAGTGACTTGTTGTTCCTATTTAACATCTAGACTATCTATTCAAGCTGTCGGACCTAGTTTTTAGCCCTCTAAAGTTCTTTTTGTTTAATGTCAAACTCAGTTATCTTCATGTTCATCTGTACATTGAATCTACTGATGTGATCTTGTTATTCTTCAAACATCTATCTCAGCTCGCTCAGCTCTCCATCAGTTTCTTAATACTACTCTTTCAGCTTCTTCAGTTCCTCCTCCTGGATTTCTAGCTCGGACTGGACTATAGAGACCTGTTCTCTCAGGACTTTTGTTATATCTTAGTCCTCTCTCATGTCTGATTTGGCTGCACTTCTAGCTTCTCTTTCATCATTATCTTGGCTTTTATATTGAACTCTTAAGCTTCTTTCTTCCTCAATGTTATGATTGGCCAACATGTTCTTTTCTTTCTCAACTTCCAACCTCTTTCTATTACTGTCCCTTTCCTTTTTTAAAAGAAGTAATTAGTTCTTCATCAACATTTGCTTCACTTTTAGAGATGCTTTTTAGAGTACCTAGTTCTTTTTCCAGCATCACATGCTTGTTCATCAAATCATCGTACTTGGCCATTATTTCCTTCAACTGCTCCTAGATTCCCTATGCAATTTTCTCATACTTCTTGGTTATGCCTTGCCATTCACTAATCGTCATTTGATCATTCTTTCCCCATTCCAAGTCTTATATTAGTATGGCTATCTGTTCATCCTTTTCTCTTAACTGCTAGTTCAAAAGGACATTCATCTTTCCTTCTTTCAATAGCTAGTTTTCTAAGAAATTCTACTAACTCTTTCTATTACTTATCTTAATTCTCAACTTATTTAGCTCATCTCGCAACTCCTCTTCATTACTAACCCTTTTTTTTTCCCTAGTGATAGATGGTCCAACTTTGCTAACCACCATTGTGCCTTGTATTCTCAAACCTTTAAATAACCTAGACAATCCATTATTTCTCTAAACTAAATAATTAGGGCTAATTGAGGATTCTTCATGGTCATCTGTGTGGACTAGAATGAGTTGCTTCCAATCATGTTTGATAGCCTTTAATTCAACCAAAAAATTAGAATTCTTAAATAACCTAATGTACTTGGCTAAACCCCAAGTCCATAACATATGTTAAATCCCTCCAAACTGTCTAGCAACCAATTAGGGTAAATAGCCAATGTAACTAGATAACCCAATCAATAAGACTCATGCCTTGTCTTCATAACTCATGATATAAGAGGAATTCTTTACTCAAGGGGCTTTCCACTCAAAGTTACTATAAGGGATAATGATTAGTACTTAAAAGTGCATTTTTATCAAGGTTTTATATCATCATTTTGCACTTGAAGTATCAATAACTCCTTAACTAGAGCATGTTTTATAATAACAAATTTGATAATATAAGATAGCTTTAATTTATAGTAAATGTTCATTTTAAATGTAGGCATATCTCACAATTCAAAGGATTTATTGATGTGATTAACTATTGAAAGTAAAAGGACAAAGAAACGGCTAAGCTTAGAAAGGAGATGCCGATTCAATTCAAATTGGAACACTGTTCAGTTATTGGGTCATATCTGGAGCTGTAGATCTTGGATTTAAGCTTAATTTATATGGATTGAAAGCTAAGAAATAGTCCTACAATGTTCATGAGTACTGTAAGACCCAAATCTGCCATTTTTAAATTCAAAGTTTGGTCACAAAAAAGAAGTCGGAATCTGTCTTATAATCCAGCCCAAACACTGCTTAGAAGTTTACCCATATCTAGGGTTTTAGAAGGCCAAATGATGTGAACTTTGGTGGGTAGAAGGAAAAGACAATTTCCAACAACTTTCATGAAGAAGATTTGCTCAAATTCTGATGGTAACAATGACATTTCATCCAGACAAGAGCTTGAGGTCTGTCCACCACGTCCACCAACAGCACTACTCAGTATTTTAGCCATATCGCAAGCTCTAGTGATCCAAATGCTCTGAAATTATATGGGTGGAAAGATAAGATGATTGCCAACAACTTTCATGAAGAACACTCTGCCAAATTCTGAATGGATCAATGTCATTTCATCCAGCCAAAGTGCTTGAGTGCTGCTGTCCACCAAGTCCACTAAATCAATAGTTGGCCACTACATCAATAATCAATTACCAAATGAATAGTTCTGAATTTAGTCTATAAAAGGAGGCATTTGCCATTCATTTAGCAATCTTGGTTCTAAGATCAAGATCATGTTCTTGCTCTCTCTTTAATGTTGTAATGCTTAATTTTTATTTTCATTAATCTCTTGTTTATGCTTTTCATTTCCTTTACTATACTTAGTTAACTATGTTCTTATCTTGTTTATTTATGTTCTTCTTCTTTATTATGTCTAGCTAAGTTAATTATGTCAAGG
>Ga0325411_1001671_pt1 | contig 24760 bp, 17 predicted proteins | sample PopdelMetagenome_13_FD_206181 | JGI IMG/M metagenome (GOLD analysis project Ga0325411, IMG submission 206181) | Populus deltoides microbial communities from Bellville, Georgia, United States - Xylem-PdIQD-R4 | ecosystem: Host-associated > Plants > Phyllosphere > Stem > Wood/Secondary xylem... | reverse complement strand
ACATTTCCGTATGGAGGTTTGCAAAATCCTGCTAGTTGTGTTGGAAACTTCTGTAAAGTGTTATCTATTATAGAGGAGTTTAAGCAGTAGAAACTTAGTCGCAGTACTTAAATGGTCGTGGAAAAGTTGGATCTGATTGCTGTTTATGGCCGTGTCTTTTTGTTTTAAGATATAATTTTTTTCTTTCTCATTTTGATGTTAATGGTGGTTTGTGTACCTAGGTATGTTGATGCAGTGCACGTGTATTTTTTCGAGGGCTTCTATCTTTTTTTACTTCCCTTTTAGCTTATAGAAGTCTTCTTTTTGGTCTGTGGCTTATGTGCATTGTTTTGGTTTAACAGGGTATAGTTGGCAATTCATTTGTCCTGATTAAAGATGGGCAGCAAACCAGCTCCATTTTCAGATATTGGCAAAAGAGCCAAAGGTATCTCTTATATAATATGATTACTAGGAACCATTCGGTCATATGTCTTGAGATACTAGATATACTCATGTATGCTAGCACATGCATGTTTTGATTTGTTCATCTGTGTATATGTGTTAATGCTTAATGGTTTAATATGGTGTTTACTGTTGAAATCAAGTTTGATCAATTTTTATGGTAGGATAGAGAAAGGTACCTTTTCTTATTAAACTGTTGAAGTGGAAATTAATTCCAACCTTTATATATATTACCTTAAGTAACACATTACACCATTTGGGCAGAAAATACCATTGACTATGCCTTTGGACTACAGGTAGCAATCCTGCCTGTAGAATATTTTAGGTATTGATACTATGAAATGTAATACAACTCATGGTACTAAGCAACTTTGTGTGGAGTACGTATGGAGTTCAGATGTATACTGCTTCCATGGTGGAGCTTCATTGTTATGGATATGAAAAATGACCTTGTAACATCAATAGAATCATGTCTAAACCCAAATATTACAGTCAAATGCTTGTCCTGGATGCTCAGATTGTCAGACACTACAAAAGACTTCTCTTGCTACATTCTTTTTCCTTAGTTATAGCAACTTTTCATGTATATTGTCTATCATTGTTAGCTTCTGTGGTAACTGAATTAGGCTTTTCAATTTGGCTATGGATACAAATTCTAATTTCTTGCAAACATTGCTTATCTTATGCAGATCTTCTGACCAAAGATTACAACTATGATCACAAGTTTACCCTGTCAATTCTGAGTTCTACTGGAATGGTACCATTGAATTTTACTTTTCCTTATTTAAGTTGCTAATTTATTTAATTCCTTTCGTAATAACATCTAGCTGTTTAAGGTGGTCGGTCTGGTTATTTTGGATTTTACACCAAAATGCTTTAGCATATGGTTTTACTGAATTAAGAAAGTGAGCTGTTGGGATGGTACCATCTGATTTTACTTGTCATTATCCATGCTGCTAATTTGTTTGGAGCTTTTTGTAATAATATTTAGCTGTATGGGACATGTTTTTCTGGTTTATTTCAGATTTGACACCAAATGCTTTAATATACTGTTTTACTTAACTCTCTTGTTATGGAATTGAGCCATTTTAACTATTCAAATATTTTGCTTGATTCTATTGTATTTTTTATATGTTATTACTGTAATGATTATGCACTTGTGAGGCATCAGTGTGGGATCAATAAGATTCTAGAATATAGTAGTTCTATTGGATAAAGAATAGTTCAGTGGTCCATCTTTGCAGCTCTCTCTTCTTTCTTTTTTTCCTCAAGGCGCTCAAAATGAACTGAATAAATTACTTTACAATGGGAACTTACTTTGCTTTGAAGAGGTTGGTTATACTTCAATTCAAATCCTACATTCCATCTTTTGGTAGTTTGAGCAAAAGTTTTTTTTTTTTAATCATAACTCACCAGGTTCTCCCACCTTGAGACCAATTTTTTCTTCAACATCATTAATGTATTTGCATGTATTGAGAAAAAATCCAGATGAATTTTAAGCACACCAGTCATTGAATGCATCTTTGATTTTTGGAGTATTGAAGATAATTGATGAAAGAAATTAGATGAAGTCTGATTGGGCATGCCAGTGGATTGTGCAGAATTAACTTTTCTCTGTGTTAAATACTTAATGTATTTATAGCATGTGGGCATATAAGGTTGCCATTGTGCTCCTTTTTGTTGGAAAAGGACTTCATTCATGAATAAATTTTGATGTTATTGTTTCTTAAAAAAAGCATTAGAGTTTGAATGATGAGGTTGTGATACTATCTAATTTTATCTTTAAAATGCATGTGCAGGCCTTTACAGCTACAGGTTTGAAGAAGGATGAAGTTTTTGTTGGTGATATAAATACATTGTACAAGAGCAAAAATACTGTTGTGGATGTGAAAGTTGATACCTATTCTAACGTAAGGAGAGAAGTTCTAGTATTGAATCTGAATTTATGGCTTTTCACTCACCCAGCTAAAATTAATTTCTTACTCTTGCTATGGTCTTTTGGACATACTGTCAATGCTCCATTATTTGCATTGAAGTATGCCTTGATACCATGCTAATCTGTTTCTATGTGTTACTCTTTGACAGGTGTCTACCAAAGTGACTGTCAATGACATTTTACCCAGCACTAAAGCAGCATTTAGTTTCAAAATACCTGATCACAAGTCTGGCAAGGTCAGTGCATTTTCAATTGTGAAACAAATAAATAAATAAATTGCATGCTGCATGGAACTGTCAGAGATGCATTTGTTTTGGAACTTATTTGTTCCTTGCAGGAGTCCCAGTATTTTTTGCTTCTTTCAGAATTTGATAATATTGTCATCACTGTATACTATATAGAGCCTTTTCATGTTGCTTAAAATGGAAAGTCTATCTAGTTGTCATTCTTTTGGTCCATAATTGGGTACTGACAGTTTCCTTTTACTTGTTACAAGGAGATGTACCATCCTATTATTTAATGTGATTTGCAACTCAACCCAAAGTTTTAAATAACTAAAGAAGGCATAAAGCTCAATAAAACTAAACAAGCTTTTGCTGCTTGTAAAAGATGGTAATATAAGCAAGTGATTGAACTGATCTATTTAATAATACCCTAATCCAGAGCTGTCAAAGACGAAAGGCACTAAAAGGCGCCAAGCCTGTAAAATGCTCGAGGCACTTGCCCAAATGAACCAGGGCAATATGCTATAGATTAAAAAAATATATATGTATAATAGTATATTATATTATACAAATCTAAAATATATAGCTTCCCAATTAACATTAGATCATTAGAAAATCAAAAGAAAATATAAAATACAATAACATAGTCGTATAAAGTTATATTTTTCACCCTTAAAACAAAATAAGATAGTTTAAAGTAGCAAGTAGCCAAATAGATTAAAAGGCATATTTAAATATCATCATCATTATTCATTAATTTTCAAAAACATCTTCATTCATGATTTCCTGTTTTGTACTTGTGTTGTTGTTCTCTAACCTTGTTCAACGCAAAGTGTGGCTGATGTTTCTTGTCAAGTGTCCTTCCTTTACCCTAATCTTTGTTTTGTACAAAAATACCCCAAAGTTGTTTCTTGTGGTAAATTAAAAAATGGACAAATAGGTCCAAAATTAAATCAGTTAAAAGAAGAAGAAAAATCCAACCTAAAAAGAAGTATTTCATCCAGGCACTCGCTTTAACGCCTAATGCCCATTCATAAGGCGCTCGCCTGGGCCACGGTTCATTGAAATTCATCGCTTGAGGCTAATAAAGGCGTTGTGGCCTTGCCTCACTTGAAGCGCCTAGGCGAGCTCCTTATCGCCTCTTGACAACGCTGCTAATCAAATAAATAAATGAAACGTAAAATACCCATTGAACTTGGAGCTTCATAATTGCAGCAGATATAATATTTTTATGATTGTTTTCCCCAATAGAATATGGTTAGTACTAGAATTAAACAAGCAATACCTGCTTGTAGAAGAAGTGGGAAAAAGCAAGGATTAAGCTCAGATCTAACAGTATCCTAGTGAAATAATTAAGTGAAAGGTAAAATTCCTGTTGAACTTGGAGATTCATGATTGCAGCTGTTATGATATTTTGTATCATCATTGTCCTCCAATAGTTATGTTATAAATATGAAAAAAGAAATCATAAGGCAAATTCATCATGAAATCAGTAAACCCTTTTTTTGCTCTAATTGATAAGCACTAACCAGAAACACATGTGCACGCGCGTGCACACACAAAAAAAAACAAAAAACCTTGAGGCATGCTTTGATGATTCCTATGATCATGCACATGACAATCTTTCAAACTTTGCCAGATGAGGTTTTTCTTGAAATAAGGAAATTAAGCTTTAAAGGTTGGTAATTAAGCAGACATTAAAACACTTGAAATAATGTAAATTAAGTGAGCCATTAACTTGAAAAGGGCCCAAAACATGGTTGGCATGTAAGTTCACTGCCTCCAATGTTCTGAAATGCCAAACAGCAATGATAAGGTTGCAACCTTTTAAACACATGTTTAGCATATTTCAAATCCGAAATTGTGATGATTTTAGTGTTAAAACACTTTTTTAACAACCATGGTTGGTGTGATGACCAGCAAGGGTTAGATTTTTCAGATAATGTTGCTGAAATAATGCTTTCATTTGAATTTGGAGTGCAAGTTCTTAATATCTATAATAATAATCTGAATGACTTCATCTCTGGGATCCTTCCTTAAAACTTTATGAGATACTATAGAACTGAATTGAGGCAGGCAGATTAGATAACTCTTATGTGGTAATGACTGCTTGCTTGCCTGCTAGTTCTCTTAAAGTAGGATTTTTTGATAGTCTGATTCCTATGAATCTGTAGAAAAAAACTATCTATTATATTCATTTAATGATCTGGAATTCCATGTTTTACTTTATTTGTGGCCATAAGAATGAATTACAAAAGTGAAATATTTGTGGCAATATTTCCTTGCGAGTATATGTAACCTCCTTGCTTTAAATTAACTAGATTTACCTGAAAAGATGAACTAGTGGAAAGAAGCACCAATTTTTTAAAAAAAGTTAATTTGGAATAGGTTTAAGATGTTGGTAGAACATGATAACTAAGAAAATTTCATTAGATTTCATTTTGTTGCAGAAACACTTGCTAATCGTGGATAACCTTAGGAAATGGTTTGCTGAAAATCTGACTTATTCTTGTCTGTTGTGCCTCAGCTGGATGTGCAATACTTTCATCATCATGCAGCCATCGAGTCCAGCATTGGCCTCAATCCAAATCCTCTTTTGGATTTCTCAGCTGCAATTGGAAGCAGTAATCTTAGTTTGGGCGGTGAAGTTGGATTTGATACAGCTTCCTCTTCGTTTATCAAGTATAATGCTGGGATTGGCTTGAACAAGCCAGATTTCTCTGCTGCACTTTTACTGTAAGCATACAGGAAGCTTGATATCTCTGTATAAAAGAGTATTTATTCTTTCTCCTGTTTTAATATTTTATATGTTGTGCCTTTTTGTCTTAAAAGGTATTTGCATTTTTGTAAAATTTGCCAAATTGTTATTTGCTAAGAAATATGGACACCTAATTAGCTGTGAGCATTTCTGGATACGTCAGATCCTGCATGGCCTGCATGGTACTTGTGACATGTGAGAGTGAACAGAGTGCTTAACACTATGTTAAACAAGTCAGAGTGGTGCCTAGCTGTTTCGTATTTTCACTTTTTAGATTGGCACTTCTGTTTTTTTAGGCTCATATCCGCAGGCTGTTTTTTGCAATGCCTTTCAATATTTGTTACCCGTGCAAAAAAGTTTTTGTTTCCGCTGCCAAGCTGAGTAATCTCCATATAAAGACAATGAATATTCTTAAAATGCAGCAGTTACTGTTTTTAGATTTTTTGCAGTATCTCAGGTACTTGTTCTTTTTCAGTATATATTCTTGTGGTAGTCTTTTTAAGTCATTAAATTAACATTATGAAAATGCCTTGAGGACTTGGAGTTTTTACATGCAAACCTTGTGCAGGTTGATCCTGAAAGCAAGAATTATAATGCATTAGATTACTGAATCAGAGCTGAATGGGACCGTAGGTTATATTAGTCCTGACTAAGTGTTAAACATTCTGTTGATATTCATGCAACTGGAGACTTGTAGTCATGATGAGTAATCACTTTCTATTCACCGTATCTTTATTAAATGCATCCCCGGTTTTCAAAACATTTATGGTGCTTGAACGATAAACATTTGTTCCATAAAATCCTCTTTCACATGGATTCTGATTTGATTCTAAGTGAGTTCAATGAGATCTTGGAAATCATAACTCATCAGAAGCAGCTAATTATGCTTCATAGGTATTAGGGGTTATTATTGTTATTTTCATTTTAAATATGCATCACTTGTTTGTGTTTCTTTGTATTGATAATGATTGCTATTTGTTGGTTTAAAGTTCTGCATTGACTCACCTTTAAATTGGAACTCATCTTTGCTATGTAGGACGGACAAAGGACAAACTCTCAAGGCATCTTATGTTCATTCAGTGAATCCCTTCCATTCAGTTGCTGCTGAAATGACTCACAGGTTTTCCTCCCTTGAAAACAGTTTTACCATTGGAAGTTCTCATGCAGTGGATCCATTTACAGTGGTAAAAACACGATTCTCTGATAATGGCAAGGCTGCAATGCTATACCAACATGAATGGAGACCCAAGTCGCTGATAACCTTTTCAGCTGAGCATGACTCGAAGGCCACCCATGCAGCATACCCAAAGTATGGTATTGCTCTCGCTCTGAAGCCATGAATGTGAAATCACTTTCTATTCTGCTCAGCCACTTGAATTCAAGAACACTTGTATCGTTTTATATTTTTTTCCCTGAGCCCAAGGAAGGTTAAGTTCTTACCACAACATATTGGTAAACCAAAAGATAAGTCAATGATGAAAGGTTCTCAAGTAGTGCTTGGGAGATTGATTGAACCCAATTTTGATAAACTGTTGAAAAAATCACGAGATCATAATACCATTTTTTGCAGTTGAATTTCCAATGCTATAGTGCACGGGATGCATCATCTCCCTGGATATTTCAACTTTATGATGTCTAATGGAAATTGGAATATATGTTTTTTTCCTTTTTGGCCGGTTGATTCACTGCCTTAATAGTTACTGGTTTGTCTGTGTTGTCTTTGTATTCTTTATCGGTAAGCATGTATGCGTATGATTGCCTTGATTCTTACTATCTAGTCTTTCCTCTACCTGATCTGGAAGAGGACTAGGTAGCTGCATGATTTGGATCCTTCCCTTCTCTGGTCTTGTAGAGACCAGGCGTTTGCTTAAATCGCTTGAATGGAAATCGAAAACAAGACACTCTTCATCAGTATTTGAAATGTACTTTCGATAACTGGGATTTAAAGTTAATTTAAATTATGCAAATTCGAATTTTCACTAACCACCAGTACATACGTGATTTATTTGGAATCTCTGGCGGCTTAATGCACAATTTATCGAAGCACCTATAATCTCAGTCTCTGCTAAGCTTTGCTGCTGGAATCAGTCCAAGGTGTGCAGTTAGGAGACAGGAATTCTGTGGCCATTTTTTTGCATAAAATAAATAGTACTGGTCATAGGAATCTCCAATTTAAGAATAAAAATAAAGTTTCGAGCAGACGGATAATGTGGATAGGTGCTGGTAAAACATAAAATCCCTTTTCTTCATTTGGTTTTTAGTTGCCAACATTTTTGCAATGGGTTTTTGTATAAGTCATCCAATGAAGCTATGATTTTAGACTTAGTGGAGTGGCTAAACTTGACCATTAGTCCATGATTCTTCATGCAAAACAAGTCTGTTGTTTTGATAGGGGCTTTCCATATATGGTAGGAGAATAATGTGAGAAGTACTAGAAAAATGTGTGGAGAGGGGAGCACAAATAAGAAAAAGGCTCAAGCTTGGTTTGTTATGGTTTTATGTTTGGAGTCCTGCGATAACTTTGTTTTTGTGTTGTGTTTTTCTTGTTTATCCTTAATTTATCTTGTGGTCTAAGATATTTATAGATCTTGATTATATCAACTTACCTTATGGAGCGTGGTGTTGCAGGTATTTCAAGTGAGTGTAGTAATAATAGAGAGAGATCTTGTTCAAGTATGATTGGTAAAAAGGTTGATGCTCATCATTAATTATGATGCCAAGCTTTCCATGGCTGCAATCTTAGGCTAGTGAAGTGACTAGCTTGACCACTGGTCTAAGACCTTTTCTGCAAAACAAGTTTCCTGTTAGAACAAAGATCCTCTGACGGTTAAGTCAGTAAATATAGAAGGAGAGAAGAATATGGAGTAGGAAAATAATGTGAGGAGCAGTAGAAAAATGAGTGGAGAGGGGAGCAGGAGTAAGGAAGTGGCACTGGCCTGGTTTGCTCTGCTTTATATTTTGAGTCCTTTAAGGACTTTGTTCTTGTGTTGTGTTCTTATTACTTATCCTTAACTTACCTGATGATCCAAGGTATTTATAGACCCCGATCACATCAGCTTACCTTATGGCATGTGGATAGTAGTGTTACAGGTACCTCGGGTGAAAGAAGTAAAGATGGCGATGTTGTTTGGGCCTCCTTGACTTTTAGAGAATTTGCACCTGGCATGACGGTCAAGGAATTACTTCTTGTTTGGGCATGGCCTAACTGTTAAGCCAAGGAAAAAGAATTATTTATTTATCATTTAGGTTATGGCCCAAAAAATAAGTAAAGAATTGCTTGTTTGTCATATGGGTTGTGGCCCAATTATTTGATTGTTGTTCGGGGCATGACTCAAACGACAAGCAAATATTTTTTTTATATAATTTCTTGACACAATCATTTTCCCCATCAAGTCTTTTATACTATCATGTTTTACTTTTTCATGGTTTTTGCTAACATGTCTACTCGTCGCTTTTGTTAATGTGCCTGCAAAAGAAATGAGGGTTTGATGAGTTTGTTTCTCTTAAAGTAGAGAACATTATTATTTAGAAACTAGAGAATGCTTTATGATTGTGAAAATAGTGTCAAAGTATTGTGTAAGGAGATTCTCGTGGATATTGATATTTTTATTAAACACATGGAGATTTCAGTAGAGACACGTAAATCCATTTGAAGACATGGGGAATTCATTTGGAGACATGTAAATCTCATCACATAAACTTTATTGGAGACATAAAGACCTGTTTGAAGACATGGACAATTCAATGGAGATCTTGCCATGAAGATTTCATTGGAGACATGGAGACCCATTTAAAGACATGTCTATTTTGGAGACATGGAAAAACACTATTGCTTTTATTTGTAAAGCTTAAAAGATAATAGTGATATAATTTTAAAAAATTATTTGATCTCAAGTGGTGCATTGTGAGGATCTTTCTTTACTTATTCGGATTGTATTTATTTCCTTACAAATTAATGGAGACATCTCATAGAGATCAATATTTCTATCTTCTTTTTCAAGACATGACATTCCTCTATATCATGGTTGTGGTCTTTGTGAAATTGACTAAACTTGTTAGAGTAGTTTATGTTCGCATTACTTTTCAAAGGAAAAAAGGATATTGCACAAATTATTTTCTCTTAATAGCAATCAATACCTCAGCATGTATAGTGGTAAGAGGTATGGTTAAGAACTCAACGATGTTAGGCGATCATAAATAGATCCCCTGGTGCTCTTTTTAGATGCCTTGATAGGGTATTGATGGCATTTAAGATATTATTATTTAGAAACATGAGTGTCCATGTTTGGTCACATTTTTGTCTTCTACCCAAATATGGTTCTCTATTGCCTATTTCACATCGAGGTGAGTTTTGTTAGGAAGAGTGTATATCCATTCCCTAAAAGAATAGTTGTGTGCTTTATTGATCAAGATTTTATAGGTAATAATTGAGTAAATTCTCCATGTTGAGCATTTCCCTGTTAAACCTTTAGAAATATGCTATGATGTTCTCATCTTCTTGTTGTGTGATGCCAAAGAGCCCAATCCTACATTTTTAGTTGGTTTACTTGTGTTGAAATAAGAGATAATCTTAACATAAAGATCATGAAGGTCAATGATAAAGTCAAACTCAAGATTGTGATACCACACCCGAGTATATCTAAGGAATATTAAAGGGAGGATTTTGTACATTATATCACTCTTTTGCTTTACAAGCTCTAAGATGCTTCTCACATTTTGTATATACCCTCTAAGATTTGTAAGACCATCATAGCCTGTCCAAGTTAGCCTTCACAAAGATACAATTTTTCAATAGATAAGTGTGTATAACTCGATGACAAATTAGAGAGTCTCTTACTTGGTGGGAATAATGTTCATTTTTAGAAGCTCAAGCAATCATTAATCTCATTTTGTGTTAGGCTATTTTTTCAACAAGGAGCATACAAGTGAGATTCAGAAGAAGATTGATGGTGTTAGTCACTCATGTGAATAAGGATTTTTTAGGAATGCTCCTCATGATAGGAATAACTTCTTCAAATAGTTAAAGTATAAGCATTTTCATGCCTAATTTGCACTTATTTACGCCTTGTTTCCTTAAAAAATTAGAGTTATCTATGCGAACCTAGTGATGCATGCAATGGAGCTATGTGTTGTATTTCTCATTAAAAGAACGAAAGAGTATGAAGTTGTTTTTGTATTTTAGAAAAACATTGTTAAGAACTCTCACTTTATGAGAGAGTTGTTGGATATCTAAAGTCTTTATAGAAGAGAGGTTAATCACTCTCTCGTGACTCAGATTAGCTATGGAAAGACATTTTGAGTAATAGGGTGAAAAGGGAATGGATTAGCTTTTGTTTAAATTTCCATAGACGATGTCACTAATGAAGTCATTAAAACTTCATACTAGAATGGGCTTTCTATGACTATTATCTTAGGCTAGTAGAGTGATCGGGCTTGATTGTTGGTCCAATAGCTTTCCTGTAAAAAAAATTCTTTATCAAAACAAGGGACCCTCTAATCTTTAAATCAACAAATATAGAAGGAGAGTAGTATGTGGAGAAAGAAAATAATGTGAGGAGTAGTAGTAGAAAATAATTGCGTAGAGAGGGGAGTAGGAGCAAAGAAGTGGTTATGGTATGGTTTGCTTTGTTTTATATTTGAAGTTATGTGAGGACTTTGTTCTTATGTGTGTTCTTAATGCTTATCTTGAACTTACTTGGTGACACGATGTATTTATAGATCTTGATTGTGTCACTTTACCTTGTAGATCATAAAGCTTGGTGTTGCAAGTATCTCGGGTGAGTGGATTAATAATGAAGAGTGACCTCAAAGTGAGTGGAGAAAAATTTAAGCATCATTAATTGAGAGATTAGTGCTCATCATTCCTAACTCTCATGAGGAAAGTTGGTGCGCTCCATTAAGGGGAAGGATAATAAGCATTATTTTGAAAAGGTTAAAGACTAATATATGTCAGTAGGTGGTGTGAAACGCCTTGCATTATGAAAACTGAAAAAATAATTTGAGATTTGTTCCTAACAAGGTATTGGACAACTTATGTTGTGAGTTATTCAAGTAAGGTTGGATGTGCCTCTCTGACTTCTAAAAAATTTGTACCTTGCATGTTAGTTAAGGAATTGCTTGATTTCCATATGGGTCCTAAACGACAAGCAATTCTTGTTTAGTTCATGGCCTAAATGACAAGCAATTCTCATTTGGATTTTGGTGTAAATGAAAAACAAATAATAGTTGTTTGTTATTTAGATCATGGTCCAAGTAACAAGCCATATATTTTTTTATATAGTTTCTTGGAACCATCAACATTATTGTCTTATATCATTATCTTTTTCATTATTACTAAAAAGAAATTATGGATTTTTATTTATTGTGAAATGTTTTTGATAATAATTCTAAATAAATTTCATAAAAACTATACATTTATTTGAATGTCTTTAAAACCTCACTTTAGTTTTTATTCCCTTAAATATTTTATTTTTCTAACTAAAATGAAAAGGAAAATAAGAAAAAAAATACAAGTTGTTAATTCAAAAATAAAATTATAGAAAAAAATACATTTTGTTAATTCAAGAAAATTAAATTATGAAAGATTTTGTTATAGCTAAAATAGTAATAGTAAAAACTAGTTTTATACCCATACTTCACAACTGGAATGATGACACTAGGAAAGAGTTTTGTTACTCCTTTTACATATGCAATCACAAAAGCCAACCATAGATGTTTCTTTTTTGCATGTAGAAAAATCAAACATATCATTCATTTATTGCTTCTAATACACCTCACTATGGATTTAAATATATTTATTAGGCTAGTCACCAATATATAGGCTGCTACCAGCTATTATTAATTATTTCTATCACATAATATCCAATATCTAACCTAAAATGTTAATATTCCATTCTATTTTCTAGATTCTAAGTCTACAAAAACCATTAAAATTCATCTTAGAAATATGAACTTACGAATTAGATAAGTGCTAGCTTCCCAATGTCTTTTGTATAATTCAAACATTCATATTTGAACAAACTCAAATTCCAACAATATTTTCAAAATAACCAAATGACTATATTGTCTAATTTTAGAACATTGCAAATGATTCTGTCACATTATTTGATTTTTTATGACACTTCAATTGGAGAACAAAACCTATACTATTATTAGAGAAGTGTTAAAGAAAAACACTTAATACTTGAACACAACAATTAAATATTTTATAATTTTACAAAAAATTGTAGATGCACAACCGTACCTCAATATCCACCAAACCAAGACTTCTTATGTTTCAACTTTAACTACAACTCAAGATTCTTGTGTTGCACCTTATAAAACACCATTAAACACAAAACATCATTCGAACATTGTTAACTTTTTTTTTTCACAACCAAATAAAAACAACTCATTATCAATATGTAACAATTGATGTAAGTCGATTTTGACCTCACATTTCTATCACTTTTTCTACTCTTTTTTTAAATAGAAAATAAATACAAAATTTTTCATGAAAATACATTCTTGACACAATTTGATCATTTCTAAACCATTTCATGATTTTTAATTTTTTTTGTTTATCATTTTCATGTTAATAAATTTTCAAAGGTTGGGATATAAAAAAAATCATAAGAACAAAAAACAAAAAATAGCATTCTTCTCCTTATCATATCCACAAAAAATATGAAACCCTTCTCTTCGCTCTCTCAAGTTTTTTTTCTTTTTCACATTCAAAAACAAATATATTCATTGCAATTCTATTTGAACCCGAGAGAAATTCTCTTCATGAAAATCCTAGCTAAGATCACACTCTACACTTGGGGTAAATAGAGGATTAGCATCAATTTTTTTGTTAAATTTAAAATTTTGATGAAATATCCTATTTATAGGGATTAACATCAAAATTTTTATTAAAAATTAAAAAAAAATCAAATCTCCGATTTTAAAGATTAACATCATTTTTCGATGAGTCTCTTATTTTTAGAAACCAACGTCAAGTTTTAAATAAATCATGAATAAGGTTTGAATTTTATAGCATATAACAATTTAGGAAAACACAAGCAACAATAACCTTTTATTTGAAAGGATGTGGTGAGAGTGATATCTATTTTTTTCTTAAGTATAACTAACACAATACTTAAATCTCTAAAAACAAAAACAAAACTAGTGTCAATTTTAGGATCCTTAGTTTTCTTTAATTATTAAGTGGCGACTCCAACTATTTTATTTTCTCCCTCACATTTTAAATCATCATCACCGTGTCCTTCATGGTATGATAAAAATAAAAAAAAAATCAATCAAATTCTAAAATGTCTTTCCTCTCCATTTCCTTTTTTTTTTGTCTTAGCTACCAAACTAATTCCATTAAAAACTTTTCTTCTCCAACCAAGCATCAATACCACCTAAAAATAGAAAGAAAAAAAAAACCAATACCATTCCAATTGATTCTCCATGCTCATTACAATCATGCTTGCATAAACACAACAAGAACATTTACACTAACATTTCAAAATTATTTCAATAAAAAATCATTTTTCAAAAAAGAAAAAGAAAAAAGAAAAATTTGAGTGATGGAGTTGACCTATCAATTTAACATAGAGATGCAAACTAAGCTCACAAAACAAATCATACATATGTCCCAAATCAACCAATACCTATCCTCTATACATATAAAAATTAAAAAAGGATAAAAAAATTAAGTCTTGACAGGTAGAGAAGTGTGTGCGCGCGTGTGTGCAGGGTTTTTTGTTGATTTCATTGTGGCCCCACAACTTCTTTCCTCTACCTTTGAAGATTGTTCCATATCCACAATAGTTTATAAGAGTTGGAGCTGACATCTTTTCAAGTCAATGCAAAAGTTTATACTTCTAGTTTATGAATGGAGAACCAATATGCTATAACATAGTAAGCCAATTATGATATACATGTTCTCACAAATCTTGAAAAAAAAAATGATGAATAGACAAACTTACCACCAAAAGCTTATCTTGGTTGTGGATGTTTGCACTTATAAAGGTGAACCAATAAAGATAATGGTGCATGAATTACACATAAATAAGACACAAAACAATGAATATAATAATAACAATAGTAAACTTCATTGTCTATATAAGAATAATTACCATAAAATACTTCTTATCATCCTCTAAAAAACACTTTAAATGGTAAATTTAGATACTAAAAAAAAGATATTAGATATCAAGATGGAGAGAAAGGATATCTTTTTCTTTTTGTGTCCCTTGCTAGTAAAAAAAAAAAAAAGAGTAATGAAGAGAGGTTATATTCTTAAAGATATGTTTAATCTCTCTACTTTACATCTTATCTATTTTAACTATAAAAATATAAGGACAAAAATATTAGATATCAAAAAAAGTACCTTTTTGTTTTTATTAGGGGGCTTTCCTTTCTGGTCTAGAAAAAGAGTAATGGAGAAAGGTTATGTTCTTGAAGATTGGTCTAGGTGGTTGGTTTTAGATATATTTAGAGAATGAAAATAAAGGAAAGGGTTAGGTGTTTTTTAATTAATAAAAAAAATTATATATATATATATATAGATAAAAATAAAGGTAAGAATCATATATATGCTACTAAAGAAGCCATTTCTGGAGCCCAAAAGATATTATATAAAAGAAAAGGCTAGTAATTGTAAGAACTTCCAATAATGACATTTCTACAATTAACAAATAATGTTTGGTAAAAGTCCATCTTCTTTTAGTTTTTTTTTTTGTTTTTAATGTTAATAGTAGTAATACAATGATTTTAAATTATAATATAATTAAGAAAAACTAACCATTATTTTTAGTTATAACTAGTTTAGAGGATTACGCTAAGCTACGACTTGAATAAAAAAGAATTGAACATAAAAAAATATATTCAAGTTGTAAGGGACTATTTGGTGTTATTGTTAAACCTAATCCAATATATCAACCTCGAAACTTTCTTAACCAATGCCTTGACATGCTTGGGTTTAAAATTAAATATTGTGGGAGTTATCCTGACGTGATCTAGTCGACTTAACAGGTCATAAGGTAATCCAGATAATCAACAAAAAACATGGTTTGACTTTAAAAAATCAAGATGATTTTATTTTTTAATATTGAGAAGATAATATATTGAATCATCTTAGACTTCACTGTTTAACATGTCAAATCCATTATCCGAGTTATGGACTACACTGGGTTTGAGAGCTTTGGTTTTTTTAAAAATATATATTTTTTATTTAATTATACAATAAAAAAGATATTCATAAAATCAAGCGCAAACCAACACAAATCAAATGTCAGAACATTTGTTTGAGACTACAATAACTTCATTAAAAAGCAAACTAAAATAATTTATAAAGATAAATTTAAAATTAAATAAATGTTAAAGAATAAAATTGAGAAAAAATAAACTAAAATGTAAAGAAAAATATTAAAAAAGATGCAAAAAGAAAATAAAGCAACCTCACTAAATGAGGTCTAAAAGTTTTGATGTAGTAAGTAATAAATTAAATTTATTGCAAGTGGAGTTAATTTTACATTAAAAAAAATAAAACAATTAATTTCATTTAGAATATCAAAATTCTATTCTTTCAATTCTTAAATCTTAAGAAATCAAGCGTGACAAAAAGCGTATCCACCATCAAACATTAATTTATCTTTCTCTTCAATATCATAACGACGACGTTTATCAACCTCTAAAAAGACGAACAAAAACCTGCAAGATCTATAAAATAGCAAATCCCCTCTCCAGATCCTCTGCTTAACTCACCCTCAGATCTGGAAAAAACTTTCCAATTTTCCATCACTTTCCCGCGAAAACAAAACTAACAACACATTTTTCCGGAAAATAACCAAAAAGAAAAAAATGTCGCACAACAGCGACACGATCCCTCTCCACGCATCTTCCCAATCAGATATCGACGAGATCGAGAACCTAATCAACTCCTCCATCCAATCAAGTCCTTCAACAGTCCTACCCGCCCGTCCACCAAGCCCGCCCCGAATACCCGTATCCTCATCTCCATTCATCCAATCAAATCTTCCTCCACCTCCAGCTCAAGCACAGCTCCCCACTCTTCAAAAGCCGCCATCTGCTGTCCCCTCCGCCCCTCTACCTCCTCTGCCACCTAGCACTGGTAACTCTGCCGGTGGTAATATTGCTGCTACCGGGTTCGGGTCCCTTCCGAATACGTTGACGGAGCCAGTTTGGGATACGATAAAAAGAGATCTGTCTAGGATTATGAGTAATTTGAAGCTGGTTGTGTTTCCAAACCCGTATCGTGAAGATCCGGGTAAGGCCTTGAGAGACTGGGATTTGTGGGGTCCCTTTTTCTTTATCGTCTTCTTAGGACTCACTCTTTCTTGGTCCGCTTCTGTTAAAAAGGTTAGTAAAATTCATTTATTTATTTATTTTTAACTCTTTAGGATAATTTTTGATGCCTGTGAGAGTTGAAGAATGGGAATTGGTAGGAATGTAAGCTTTTTAGTCATTTTTTTTTTATTCCTTACAAATTAATGCGGTTTTGAAGGAATTGATAAGGCAGAGATAGATGATGGGTCCTGATATATTTAACTATAGTTTGGAGAGATGAGGTAGCAATGTTGGCTTTAGAATTTGTGGCTCCCAGGCACATAATATGATCTGAATGCACTGCGACATTTAGCCACTGTCATATAATGGGACATGTTAATTGCATCTGTAACAATCGCAGCAGCCGTTTTGTTATTGTAATGTCCATTATTTCAAGCATGAGGGCTATAGTTTTTTAAAAAAAGGTCACCTAAAATTAATAAAAATGTCTGCATGTTATTGTTACTTTGTTAAATGTTGCAGGAAAACACTGAGTTTGTGTTGCATACGTCATAGCATTGCATCATAATAGGTTTTTCAGTGTGGCAACTGTACTTATTTAGTCCCTTTCTGGTGGATTTGTGGAAAATGTATGCATTAAAGATAAATTTTTTAATATTGTTTACCATGCAGTGCATTCCGTGATGGTTGAGTCCAAGATGTAAACACCCTTGACAGTGTACAATGCATTTTAATACATTCTTATAAGACTCTAAAGGATTGCAATGGTTAACTAATTGGTAGTTTGAAGAACCAAGATGTTTAATTTTGAGTGATCAAAAACAGAGAAAAATGAAATTTCTGCCTGACAACAGGAACACCGAGTGCTGTAAATTGTGCTTTGTGGTTTCATGTTTATGCCAATTGATTGTGAAATTGTTGAGGGTTGTAAAAGTAGGGTTTGAAGGAAGTGAAAATAGGTCTGAATTTTTGTTGGTTTTTCTAGAATAAAAAAATATTTTGGGTTTTATGCCTGGATTAATTTGAAGGTACCTGAATGTCTCATCAGATATCTTAGTATCAGGATTGCATCACGCAATCTGAAGGATGGCTAGAAAGCTTATAAAACTTCTGCGAAGCATTTTTTTCATCCCTGGAGTAGAACATCATAATTAGTTAAGAATAATTTATGGACTTCGTTAGGTCTTCCTAATTCTTTAAAGACTTTTGACTCTAGATAGAAAACATGGAAATTCGGACCCTAAATTAACTATGATTGCATAATAAGACCAGAAAACATTAAAACACAATGACAGGAATCCATCTCATGCCTATTAAATTGAAAATTATCAAAATACTGTAAAATCTTTTTTCTTTTAATCAAAAAGAGAATAAATGAAATGGAATCATAGGTTTTCTGACGCAAAATAAATGTAAAATAGTGTTTGATACTAATTTTTAAAAAAGAGATCCAAGCAGCTCTAAGTAAACTTTTTTTTTGTTTGTTTGTTGCTGGTGTTGGTTACTGTGTGATGGCTATATAACTGTTGTGACAAACAGAGAAATAGCCCTTTTTCCTGCTTTCCTGGATCAACTTTTCATCGTATGCTATATAAGCTATTGTGTGGTGACAAATAGCAACATTATCAAACGTCTTGGCTTTGTCCTTGCTATGTGGTGGTCACAAAACTTATTTGTGGTGTTCACATAGTGTTTGGATGATTGCTAATCAATTGCTGTGTGGTCATCACAGGCCAACCAACAACAAGGTCAAATGAATCCATAGTTGTTACAAGGTGGCACTGAAGCAATGGTATGGTTACCAAAAAGCAAGGCCAAAACAACTGCATGAACATTCAATGATTTGATATTTATGCCCGCTATTTGGCCAATGCCTTGCAATGCTTCTTGACTTTGTATATGTTGATTAGTTATTATATCCAAGGCAGAATGTGCTAGATCAATCAGAAAGCTCAGTTGGGATTTAAGTGCTGATATGTGATTTCCTTTCATTTTCTGTCTCTGTGCATGTCTTCTCATGTTTCAGTTTTTGTGCAATGCTGAAGTTGACCTTGATGTTCTTGCAAGATCTAGAAATGGACAGTTATGAATGAAGCATGTTCTATGTATATTGAGAAACTAATATTATCCCACTCTGGATTGATGATTTTAGCTGCCCGTCTTGCTCGATGTTTTCTTTACTTTTCAAAGGAACATTTGATTTGTTATTAGAGCAAAATGCTGCAAGTTTTTGTTCAGTTCTAACAGTTTTCATGTCATTTTCCAGTCTGAGGTTTTTGCTGTTGCATTTGCACTGCTCGCAGCTGGTGCTGTAATCTTAACACTGAATGTTCTGCTGCTGGTAATAGCTTCTTTATCCTGCCCTTTCCACGAAGCACAATCACACAAATCCGTGTGTGTGTGTATGCTCTTACATCCCACAGGATTGAACACATTAGCTAGCTTTAATTTCTCTGATATATTGCCAGTTTATATTTGGTCAAACGTTAGTGTTGCATAGAATGGAGAAATTCAATATATATGTTGGCATACCATTATGTTCAACTTATGGTAATTTAAAAGCCTGCCACATGCCAACATCGCAAGTGATTTCCATCTTTGATGTTACAGGGTGGACACATAATTTTCTTCCAGAGTCTGAGCCTCCTGGGTTACTGTCTCGTTCCTCTAGACATTGGAGCTTTCATCTGCATGTTGAAGGACAATGTAATAATCAAAGTGATTGTGGTATTTGTGACCCTGGCTTGGAGCTCGTGGGCTGCCTATCCTTTCATGAGTTCAGCTGTAAACCCAAGAAGAAAGGCACTTGCACTATACCCTGTATTTCTCATGTATGTATCAGTTGGTTTTCTCATCATCGCCATTGATTAATGCATAAGCAACTCCCATTGTTGGAATTTTCATAAACAATTAAACTCACAGCAGTACATAGGAACTTTACATTGGTGGTTAATTTTCTGCTCATGTTGCTGTATTTTTTTTCCCTTTTTTACTTCACATGTTTGGAGATTCAATCTGCCAGATGTTATATAGTAGAGTATGAAACTTTGATGTGGTTATGTACCCTGCTTCATGTCATTTCTGAAAACGATGTCTGAGAGGTTCCTAAGGTCTGAAGGGAAATTTTGTATTTTTTTTTAACCTGCCGTTTTTTATCCTGCTTCTAAAGATGACAGCTGTTACTGTCACAAAAATTCCATTACTGAACGTTCTATAGTTGTTTTTTCCCTTTTTGCATAAAGTTTGTATTATCCAGTTAAGTTTTGCGGTTTGGTTGTTTTTTAAAATATTTTTTATTTAGAAATGTATTAGGATATTTTTTAAATGGCATTGTGAAAGCTGGAGTTTCGTGACATGAGGAACATAATATTCCTATATCTTCAGAGAGAGAGAGAGAGAGAGTACGAAAGAATCCCTTGTAGTAGATTCTAGTTTGGAACTTGTGATTTGTTAATTACACTGCAAGGAGATAGATCTAGTTTTGCTATATATATATATAAACCCTAAGCTTTTCCTTTAGGCTTAAAATGCTAATTCAAGTTCACTGTTTTGTTCTGTTCATAACTTCATTCCATTACTTAATTCATCTTTCCATACAACAAAAAATGAAAAAATAGTTAGTAAATCAAATCATCATCCCAAAACTAAAACATTAAAAGAATATATGCTGATCGTACATGATTATCAGCATAAAGGTGCTATTTTCTGATGGAATTTCCACTTCGTTAAACACTAAATAATTTCATTTAAAATTATGGGAAAACAAGAGGGGAGCTTAACTTGTGCAAATCTCATGTACTGTAATCATTTGATTTGGATGAAAGATTAAGTTTCTTTAATAATATCTCAGAATTAAAAGGTGACAGAATGATTCTCAGATTATTTAGAAGCCTAGAACAAGTTCGAGATTGTCGAGAAAATACAAAGATACAAGCGCATCCAACTACTGAGCTTGCGAAGTCAATGTTGCTTTGTATTGTCGGGAAAATACAAAGATTATTCATGTACATGTACAGGCATGAATATGTGGGCTACAAGCTTGAACAATACCCATCGCGGCATGGAGGTTATGGGATTCAACCTCTACCAGTAGCAACTCAATAAAGGGTGGTTTGATAATGGCTAATCTTCAGCAGAGAGACACAGACTACATTGATAAATGTTACGGATGCCAGAAACCAACTCTCATTTTCAGAAGCAAGGGGGTACTAGGAGGGAAACATTTACCTTGTTCATTAGAGAGAATAGCTAATATTCATCGAGTCAACAAGGTCCTACACATTTAAACTACAGGAAAAAATAAATAAAACACAGTGTCATAGGCAGTAAACAAGCCACATCCAGTATACAGAGAATTCATTCATTTCATTCATTCTTCCCATCACATAAGAGAGACAAAGAAGAGACAGGCTGAAAATTAAAGAAAAGGGAAAGCAAGAAAATGAGTGACAAGCGAGCCCAATTAACCAGCAATCAAGAAAAAGCATAGAAATGAATCAATCAATTCAAAAAACAAAAAACAGAGAGAGGGACTTACGAGTTTGAAGAAAGAGAGAAATGGGAGGTGAGTGAATCAGGGCTTCATTTTTTTCCTTCTGTCACACTGCAAATTGAGATGGATGCTTGCTTGCTTCTGCTAATTAAGCATTGGAAGAAGAAGAAATAGTGAAAGAGAGCTGCTGAGTGCTGACTGCTGACTGCCGACTGCCGACTGCCGACTGCCGAGCCTGTTCTGTTGTGTTGTTTATTTTGGGCTCGGGTTCTAAAGCTCAGGTCAATTAAGAGCCCATAGCAGCGATAATATGCCCAAAAATCTTATGGCCCGAATAAGTTACAGCTTACACAATGGATGTAATATTGGACACCTTTTAACTTTTACTGGACAGCACAAATCTCGGGGAGATGGGGGGAAAAAAAAGGAAAAGAAAAATATCGTTGCCACCTAAACGCCGACCGACTATAAATACCCTAATGGAGAGGACTAGACGCGATGCTTCAAATGTTATCGTCGACGGCTATTTTTTACCGTTAGAGGAGGCTTGTTTGAATGTAGTTGGCCACTCCACATGTTATAGCGTGTGTTCCATGCAAAAATCTATTTCCTTGTTAAAGATTGCATGCATGGGGCATCAGATAGCAGGTTTTTACAGCCCGGGGCTTTTCTCCAGGAGCACAGGGGGTGAAGTAGCAGTGGAGCAGATCGTTCAAATCTCTGATGTCTCGGCTATATCGTGGTTTAATTTTTTTATAAAATAATATATAAAAAAATTAAAATTTAAAAATGTTAGGTTTTTCTATAAAATTATACCTAAAAATATTACGTATGTCTACAACGTCCGATTCAAAAGTAATATTTATAATATTAATAATAATATTAAACTTGTATGACCCAAGTTTAAGTGGGTTTGACTGCAACACCAGACCTAGAGCCTTGGATGTGGGTCTGGCTGCAAGATCGTGTCATAAAAGTGTGATAATTAAAAAGAAAAAATTTATATGTTACAGAATAAAATTAAAAAAATATATATTAATTAAAAAAAAACAATAAAGCAAAGCATTATTCCAATGAATAGTGCTTTGCGAGGAGGGGTACAGTAAAATCCCCTCATGAGATCACAATAATCTAATAAACAGTAAACAAAATAAAATCATAAAATTTAATTCTTAATTAAATCCATATTAAAAGATCAAATTAAAAGAAAAAAACCATTTAAGAAAAAGAAAAAAATTCTGAATTAACTGGTTTAACCCGTGAAACCTGCAATCCATGTCATGAGAGTGTGATAACTAAATAGAAAAAATTTAATATTAATAATCTAAAGTAAACAAAAAAAAGATTAATTTAAAAGAAAAAAGCAAAAAGCAAAAAAAAAAACCTATAAATAATAATATTGTTTTCAAATTTATTAATTATTATATTAGCAATATTCATTATAATAAAAATAATAATATTTATAATACACATAATAATATTTTTAATATTAATAATAATAATAAACATGCATTACCCAAATTTAAGTGGATCTGGCTGCAACGCCATGTCCAAGAGCCGTGGGTTTGGCTGTAACACCAAATCCAAGAGCCTTGGATGTAGATCTGGCTGCAAGGTCGTGCCATGAAAATGTGATAACTAAATAGAAAAAAAATTAATACTAAAGAATAAAATTAAACAAAATAAGATTAATTGAAAAGGGAAAAAAAAAAAGAAGCAAAGCATTAATGAATAGTGCTTTGCAAGGAGAGGTATAATAAAATCCTCTCATGAGATTACAATAATCTAATGAAAATTAAACAAAATAAATCATGAAGTTTAATTCTCAATCAAATCGATATTAAAAGATGACATTAAAAGAAAAAAAACAAATTAAGAAAAAAAAATCTGAATCAACTAGGTTAACCCGCCAAACCAGATTAATTCGTCAAACCTGAGATCCGTGTCATGAGAGTGTGATAACTAAATAGAAAAAAATTTAATATTAACAAACTAAATTAACAAAAAAAATGTTTAATTTAAAATAAAAAAAAGCAACAAAAAATAATTTATAACTAAAAGGCATTTGCCTTTCACTGTGGATTTGCACAATGCAATCCACAGTGAAAGGTTGATCTATTTTAGTTATAATTATAATTTTAAAAGATAAAATTGGAAGGAAAAGGATAATGAAGAAAAGGAAAAAAAATTAAATCAACTGGGTTAACCCATCAAATCTGGTTAACCCGTCAAACCTGAGATTCGTGTCATGAGAATGTGATTACTAAATAGAATAAAAATTAATATTAATGAAATAAATTAAACAAAAAAAATTAATTAAAAAAACAAAGAAAAAAAAACCTATAGGAAGAAAAACTCATGAAAAAAAAGAAAAAAAATCTGAAATAATCAGATTAACCGGTCAAACCTGGAATCCGTGTCATGAAAATTTGATAACTAAATAGGAAAAAAAATGTAACATTAACAAACTAAATTAAACAAAAAAAATTAATTAAAAAGAAAAAAAAACTAAACAGAAACACAAAAAAAAACTAAAGACATCAGCATTTTCACTATGAACTACACTATGCAGTCTACATTAAAAGGTTGATGCCTTTTAGCTATAGTTAATTACAATATTAAAATATAAAATTGGAAGAAATAAACTAATGAAGAAAAAGAAAAAAAATCTGAATCAACTGGGTTAACCCATCAAATCAGGTTAACTTGTCATACCTGGGATTCATGTAATGAGAGTGTATTAGATAAATAGAAAAAAATTAATATTAATGAACTAAATTAAAGAAAAAAAGATTAATTAAAAAGAAAAAGAAAAAAAAACTTACATGAAGAAAAAAAAACTATTGAAGAAAAATTAAAAAAAATCTAAATTAACTGAGTTAACCCGTTAAACCAAGTTAACCCGTAAAACCTAGAATCTATGTCATAAAAGTTTGATAACTAAATAGAAAAAAAATTAATATTAATAAACTAAATTTTTTTAAAAATTAATGAAAAAGAAAGAAAAAAGAAAAACAACAAAAAAAACTATTAAACAAAAAAAAGATTAATTTAAAAGAAAAAAACAAAGAAAAAAACCTACATGAAAAAAAATAATGAAGAAAAAAAATCAGAATTAATTGGGTTAAACCTTCAAATCAGGTTAACCCGTCAAACTTAGGATTCGTGTCATGAAAGTTTGATTACTCAATAGGAAAGGGTTAACCCAGAATCAGCTGGGTTAATCCATCAAACCCAGGATCTATGTCGTGAAAGTTTAATAACTAAATTAAAAAAAAATTAACATTAACAAACTAAATTAAATAAAAAAAATTCATTAAAAAGAAAAACCAGCAAAAAAAACATTCAGGTTAACCCGTAAAACTCTGAATCTGTGTCATGAAAATTTGATAACTAAATAAAAAAACAATTAACATTAACAAACTAAATTAAAATATATATATATATATATATATATATATATTAATTAAAAAAAACTAAAAGCATCCATTTTTTTACTGTAGATTTTATTGTGCAGTCCACTATAAAAAAACATAAAAAAAATTAAATTGATCGGCCTTTATTATGAACTGCATTATGCAGTTCATAATAAAAGATTAAGCAGTTTTATAGTTAATTTGACAAAAAAAAAA
>Ga0325411_1001666_pt1 | contig 24795 bp, 15 predicted proteins | sample PopdelMetagenome_13_FD_206181 | JGI IMG/M metagenome (GOLD analysis project Ga0325411, IMG submission 206181) | Populus deltoides microbial communities from Bellville, Georgia, United States - Xylem-PdIQD-R4 | ecosystem: Host-associated > Plants > Phyllosphere > Stem > Wood/Secondary xylem... | reverse complement strand
AAAAAAATATTATTTTAATAAATTTTCAAATAAAAAACAATTTTAAAAACAATCATACATTCAAAAACCTCCTAAAATAACTTCATATATGTCATTTTCATTGAAAAACAGCAAAAGTAAAATTATCATCTAAAAGTTATAAAAGGAGTAAGAGAGGCGCCGGCGAGAGAAAATCAAAAACCAAAGGCAGAGAGAGATCACATGCACACGGGCTATGTTAAACTTTGGCTCCAACTCCATTTCAAAACCCACGTGTACCTAAGAAGCCTGTCTACCCGCAACCGGTGGAACCAGTCAAATTATCCGCGTATGAAAAGGAGGACCCCAATTGCGGTCCAGCTGCAATTAATGCCATACGCCGTCCCGAGACCACAACTTCCGTACACAGCCTAACCGGCAGATGCCGGTCACCTCAACAATGGGAAACCTCAATAATGTAAGCTGGTAGACACAAGAAGAAGTTGAAAGTCCATTCACACTTTCAAGTTGTTTCACGCTCTCAAAATCATTTTTTTATTTTTGGTGATGAATGAAATGAAGCAGAATCATAATATCAGTATTGTGCGCATAAATTCTGTGGAGAAGAGAGAAGAGAAGAAAGAGTTAACAAGAACAGCATTAAAGACAGAGAATTTCAATATGGCAAATTCTACATTCATTACACCGCCACCAACAAGTGATACTGATCACATGCCTAATGTATTTTCTCTATCAACACTACCACCACCACCACCACCAACAAGTAGCATCTTTGACATGATACCATGTGATATTAGTACTGGTGGTGATCAAAAGGCGGGGTCTTTAGGATTTATGGACTTGCTTGATATCAACCAAGATTTTGGCGCTTCTGCTTCTTTATTTGAATGGTTTAATCAGAATCCGGTTGTGGGGTCTCCGCAGCAGCAACTGTCTTTTGTCCCTTCACCGGCATCAACTGTACCGGAAACATCGGAGGTGTTGAATAACCCAGCAACTCCGAATTCATCAGCTTCTATCTCTTCCTCTTCGAATGAAGCCGGAGAGGATGCTTTCCAACAAGTTAAAGCTGGAGATCAAGAGGAAGAGCAGGATCAAGATAAGAACAAGAAACAGTAATTTTTTTCCTTTTCTTTTCTTTTTGCACTATAATATAATATTGGTATTGTTTTTGTCTCCTTTTGTCTCGTTTGTTACCGTGAGTTTCTGGTTTTATTGGAACATGAAAGTAAAGAGCGATGAGTGATCTACTGAAAGGAAAATGAATTAAAAAGACGGGTTTTTCTTTACGTTTACTGTTTTGTGGAATTTGATGCGGGGCTTTGTGGTTTGTTGTGATTCTTTTCTTTTTTTCGTTTTCTTTTCATTTACTTTCTTTCTTTGGCTTTTTTTTTTCCCTCTGAAAGCTCTGAGAGTGTAATAATGTGTTCTGGGTTTAGGTTAAAACCAAAAAAGAGGAGCCAAAAAAGGCTAAGAGAGCCGAGATTTGCTTTCATGACAAAGAGTGAAGTTGATCACCTAGATGATGGGTACAGGTGGAGGAAGTACGGCCAGAAAGCTGTGAAAAACAGTCCCTATCCAAGGTATCATTAAAATCCCTTCTTGCTCTTCTGATATGATGATACACAAAATCTTGTAACTTAGGTAGCAAGAAGTAATAAATATGCATAACCTTTTGTTGGGTGATGATGATGATGATAATATTGCTTTTCTTGCAGGAGTTATTATCGTTGCACTAGTGCAGGCTGTGGTGTGAAGAAGAGAGTGGAGAGGTCATCAGATGATCCATCTATTGTTGTTACAACATATGAAGGACAACACATACATCCAAGCCCAATAATTAGAGGAAGTATTGGAATCTTTGCTGATTCTAGTGGTTTTGGTGCTGCAACGTCGTCTTTTGTATTCCCGCAACCTCTGTACCAGCAAAAACATGCTTCCATGTATAGCTCATCACCTTCTTTAAACTTTACTTCAAGTACTACTCGTTTTAGTCCTTCCTTTTCTCTTCAAGAGAGAAGGTTGGGGAGCCCAACTTCTTTGCTTAGAGACCATGGCCTTCTTCAGGATATTGTGCCCTCTCAGATGATCAGAAAGGAGGCTAAAGAGGAGTAGATGGGTTTTGTATTGGATATCGGTATGTAATTGAATTCTAACTTACTTATGGAGTTTTGTATTTATTTTTAGAAGATCCCACTGCACCGTTTACATGATATAGAACCTTAATTGATAATGGAAAATGATTAGCCTTGTAGCTTATATATATGGAGGGGACTAGTTGATCTCTTAGATTAATTTCTTCTTTTGCTGTATTCTTTGTATCCAGAGATTATAACAGTACGGAGATGTTGGGTTTTGTATCATTGTTGTTCTCTTTAGATATTCAATTTCTTTATATTCTTCCAGCACTTGCTAATTCTTCGTATTCTTCTTCTTCTTCTTCTTTTCTTTTCTTTTCTTTTCTTTGGTTTGGTTGGTGCATATGCATTGATATTAGCAAAGGCTATATAGAAAATATATGTTGTCAGCAAATTTAGGGTTAGGGTTTTCACATTTAGCAAATCTGTTTGGTTAATTTGAGCTCTTTTTCACCAAATTTGTATATTAAATCCTAGACTTTTCCCGGGAATGAGAAATCTAGGATGAACTTGGGGACTTGATACATGTATGCGTAGCTCAATAAGGCTAATTAAAGATGCACTATTTGTGAAAATTATGGATAAATATTTTATCGCATTGTCTTGTAACATGCATGGAGTGCAAAGTGTAGCAACAACTTGATACCACTAATCGTGATGAATTATGGCCATTTCTTCCTCTTTAAGTTATATATACACAGATGGAAAACTCGAGGCATCGAATGATGATGTGAACATAATATATTGGCCAGGGGATGGACTGTGTGGTTTCTTGATAAACATTGCTGAAGATATCTTGGCTTTCATATTAATATTGCTTTTGGAGTTGTGAAGTCTAGTCCATAATGCACTGTCTTTGCTAGGATTGTGGAGTTCATTTTACATGCCATGCTACAATTACTACTAGCGGCTAGCGCGCGGCCATCTTTTGTATCTAATTAATCCGTGGGTGTAGGAGAAACAGTACTGTATGAAAGGCCAACTTCAACTTTTACACCATCTCTTAGCTTTATTTAACATCCAATGCTTTCAGAAATCACAAAGGAAACACGCTTGCTTAGCATGCATATGTAGTAAAATAACACGTACTCACATCCTAATTTATCTGTGCAGATATATAAACATGAATTATCAAACATGCGAGTAAGCACCAGAAAAAAAAAAAAACACTTTTATTTGTGAGAATAAATACGTACAGGACCTACAGGCACAGCTCAATGTATGTATCCCTTATTAATACGTTGTTCAAGAAGCAAGAATTTGCTTATATATTAAGCATGGTTTCAGTTGCTTACATATATAGTGGAGAGAAGATTCAAATCTCGTGCTTTAGAAATTGGGATTATTTCTTGAAATTAAGTAGCAGGGCGCGCGTATATTGTTGACAACTTGTAAAAGTAAGGATAAGGTGACGTGGAATAAATTTTATTTGTCTAAAATGTCTTGTCAATATCCTTAATTATTTCCTAACTAAACCCTTGCTTTATCTGTTGAAGATTTTCATAAGCAACACCTTCAATTTCTTTCACACATATCTTAATCTACTTTTTTTCAGAAAAATATTTCTCAATCTTTTTAATGTCATGATTTACAGTAGCTGGAAATGTTGCATCCATTCACATCATACTACAAATCTCCATGACTACGGATGCATGTTTCAGGTTCCATCGTGTGTGTGTGATCTGTAAAGCGGTAGCATATAGCAAATGCCATGACGGCATGCTGGGAGGAACTGCGTGCATTGACCCGGTCAAGTGATTATGTCACGGGTTAGATGAGTTGATTCGTATCAATCCAAAAAAAACTCGAGAGCTAAGGTGACTGGGCTAGAGCACTTGAAATCGGGCTATTGATGCTCTTTGGATTCTCTTCTTCTTCTTCTTCTTCTTCTTCTGGTCAATGTTATCGCTTTCCTTCTCCACTTTATCATGGTCTGATTCATCTGACTGCTCATGCAAGCTTTGCCCTTCCTCAATCACTCCATTAAATGAAGTCCTCTTCCTGCACATTGAGAAGGATTTTAACGAAGTTTGCAAAACATTTAAGAAAGATGATTGGACTTTTAATAATGCTTTTGAATGCAAACAACACAGTTCTATTTGAAATCAGGCTATAGAAACAGAGGTGACGGCAGAAGAAAAGACAGAAATTGATGCAGAAATCGGGTTAGAGAAACATACCTGAGGGCTGAGGTGACTGGGCTAGAGAAATTGATATAGAAATCGGGCTAGAGAAATCGATTGCAGCGAGTGAAAGAAGGATTATCACAGAAATTGAGGTGCTGGGCTGAAATTGAAATTGATGACAGAAATGAGAAAATGGCCAAGAATAAAGAAAATAGAGAGTAAAAGAATGAGATTCAAACCTTTTTTTTGCAGAGATCAATGATCAGACGTTCGCTGCTCCTCTACTTCTCAGTTGAGTTTCAAAGACAAAAACTAACATTAATTAGGTTTATTGTTTCGTTTTTCTTCTATCTTCAACGTTTTGGCATTTTAGATGAAAAAAATGACATTGTTTAATAACATTGAAAATAAAAAAAATTTGATCGGGTCTTACTCGGGTTTGACCGGTGGACCGTGTCCGGTGAGTCGACCGGGTTTTTTCAAGCCAATTCCCAAACGAGTTTTTGCCTCAATCCAGACCGGTTCCAGGTCTGGATTGGCCCGATTCTGAGTCAACCTACTGGGCCGGTCCGGGTTTTAAAACTCTAAGTGGGTGTCACCTAGAAATTGTGTAAAACCCTTGCTAGCTATCAATTCTTAGGAAAACTTTCGGAAGCATGATAGGGTACGAGTATAGGAAGATGACAAATAAATAAAATAACGATGGAACAGTGAACATGATAAAGATTCTCATAATTTTTTCCACCATGATTAAGCAGTGAATATTCTTTAAATTAATGACAGGATGAAGTGTGTTTGCCTTTAAGCATCGTTAGAAAGTGGAAGAAAGGGAAAATCGCACCCATCGTGATTGTTCTCAGAAAAGAGGAGTGGAAAGTAAGAACTGTCCTTTGTGATTAAAGCCCCAAGCTTTCTAGGCAGCCACTAATTATAAGCTTCATTAATGAAATATGATCACCTGAAAAATCAACCGCGCAACACACACACACACACACGTGTGTGTGTGTGTGGTGGTTATAAGGTGTTTTTGGGTCATTAGTTAAAACGTATCCAATATCGCCAGTGGAATTTCAACTATAAATCTTATGTAAAAATCTTGAAAGAAGGGGATAGAAAATAATTAAAAGAGATTCATACTCTATACATTATCAGTAAAAAAAAAATAGATTTACATAATCTAATCATCGGGTTTCCATATTCATTTTACAACTGTTATTTATTGTTCAACAAAAAAACTAAATAATATATATATATATATAGGGTTAGATTTGATAATATTTATATTATATTAATTAGCCATTAAATAAAATAACTACCTATAAAAAACTCATCCATTCATGTTGATGGATCTAGAAAGGAAGCCTAGTTTGTTATTGATTGGAGCCCGGTACTCAAGAAATGGATTATTTTGAGAGGCCCGATTACTAAACCCTAGTTCATTAGACAAGTGCCGATCTTGGAAATTCCTCTCCGACAGAAATCAGGGCTTTTTGAGTGTCCAGTCCAACTGACCTTGTTGCATGCAAAGGGTCCTGATGATCTTTGTTCTGCTTCTAAAAGACGACGAAGGGCGTCGCCCTTAGCGGACAGGCCCAAGTGATATTTGAAAACAGGGCGAAGGGGGAAAATAGTTGCTCGGAAGAATCACCAACAAATGTAACACAAACACACAATTAAAAAAAAAAAAAAAAGAGGAAAGGAAAGGAAATCATGAAAGGAAATTTCAAACAATTACGAGTGAAGTGGGATTAAAATTTAGAAATTGCCATTTTGCTTAATAATAAATATATACTTAATGAAAATGGGTTTCTCCAAGGAGGTTGATCTTGCCATTTTGCTTAGAATGGTGGTTCTATACATAATTTTTTTTTCTTGGTTAATATCAAGACCACAAAGAAGATAAAACTTATTATTGCAGCTATTGTATCCGCACCACCCAATTAAACAACACAAATAATGGAAATTCCCTCAACTACACCTGCGCCCTGTTTTTTTCTGGGTATTCACTGTACAGATTAGATAGGATCAATTGCCTGAATTCATTGTTCCTCTCAGTAACACTAAGAGATCCTTTTCTTTTCTTTTCTTTTCTTTTGTTCCCAGTTTTGATGCCAAAAATTAAAAAAAAAAAAGAAGATGCTTGGGCTTTCAGACAGTAAGTCAGAGATTTAAACAAGCATCTGCATATGATGAGTTCATGAATGGAACAATTCAGCCCCTCAACAGAAACAAAACCCACAACTCAAGCTTCAGTTGATTCTAACAAACTACTGGGCCCCTTCCACTCAGCATACTAAGGAAATTTTCAAATCTGATTGAAGCATTCGGTAAAAAAAATTGAAGCACATGGGTTAGGTTAGTTCATGCTCACCATGTCCTGTGCACTTGACCGCTTCCAAGTCCTGACAAATTCGTCCAGTAACCACTAACCACCCAAAACGTGAAATTGCTCCGTCTCTCCTTTTTCACAGCAGCAGCTTCTATATAAGTGAAGCTATTAACCCCAACACCACTTCACATACATCCATACAAACTAGTGCAACATGGCTATGGGCTTAGCCATTTGTTTTATGATGCTTATTAAGCTTGTAATTGTGTTGGCAAAGACACCAACCACCTTGAACACAACATGTGTTGGTGATATTGGTGTCTTACTGCAGTTTGGTGTTTACCAAGAATCCTGCCCAGAGGCAGAACCTATTATACTATCTTGGGTTCAAAGTGCAATCTCCGAGGAACCAAGAATGGCAGCTTCCCTGCTTCGTCTTCACTTCCATGATTGCTTTGTTAATGCAAGTCAAGTTCAATTTCAGAATTATACATATTGCTTCTCTTTATCACAGCTTCTATTGTAATTGCAATGATCATGATGCACATTATGTGTTTTGCAGGGATGTGATGCTTCAGTGCTGCTAGATGATGCTGAGAACTTTGTGGGTGAAAAAACTGCACCACCCAACTTGAATTCACTAAGAGGGTTTGAAGTGATTGATGCCATTAAATCTGATCTGGAATCTGTTTGTCCTGAAACAGTTTCTTGTGCTGATATTCTCGCAATCGTTGCCAGAGATTCTGTTCTTCTAGTATATCTTCGCCCACTCTTCATGTTATAAGAAAATCTTACTACTATCTTTTAATGCTTTGAGCTGATCTCACTTCTACTTAATTTGCAGTCTGGTGGACCAGGCTGGGAAGTCCAGATGGGGAGGAGGGACAGCTTGACTGCTAGCAAGGCAGCAGCGACTAACAACATCCCTGCTCCAAATTCTAGTGTAGCAACTCTAGTGGCTAATTTTCAGAAAGTCGGACTCACACAAAATGATATGGTCGCCCTCTCAGGTAAAATTCTTGTATCCCAATGCATGAAAGGACACTTCTGCCTACTGAACGAAAATGACAGTCTAATTGTAATTTGGCAGGTGCGCACACAATGGGAAAAGCGAGGTGCTCAACTTTTAGCTCTCGGTTCCAGAGCCCTAGTAACTCCGGTGGCCCTGATGTTAATATGGACTTCGTTCAGTCGCTGCAGCAACTATGCTCAGAAACTGCTGACAGCACCACGACAGTAGCACATCTTGACCTGGTGACCCCAGCTACATTTGACAACCAATACTACGTTAATCTTCTTTCAGGAGAGGGATTGCTTCCATCAGACCAGGTTCTTGTGGTTCAAGATGATCGCACACGTGAGATTGTAGAATCTTATGCGGAGGACCCGTTATTGTTCTTTGAGGACTTCAAGAATTCCATGATCAAAATGGGAGCCTTAGGGCCACTTACTGGTGACAGTGGCGAAATACGTGTGAATTGTAGGGCTGTCAATTAATCTTTAGCTTCTTGAACTGAGGATCATATGTAAGCAAGATGACAAATTGCATGCGAATAATGTAGCTCAGATTAGAAGCTTTATCTATAAAATATAAATATAACATGTATCAATTTGTCAAAAACATGTGATTCAACTACAATACCCCAAAATTAAAGTTTTATTAGCACTATAAACTATAAACGAAAAGAAAACGGTGATTTGATGTGTTTCACTGTTTATCTTCTTACATTAGCTTGTTCACTATTTATAGCTAATATTTATAGTTTAACGAAAATCACAAATTAAAAATACTGTAAATAGCTTGTTCACTATTTACTTCTTAAAATGGTCATTGCACTTAATTTCTTTTTAATTTCATCATTTCAAATTCTGTTTCCATGATTTTATATCTTAATATATATTTCTATTATATTTCCTATCAAGTGTGTCGTAGAATATTTGAACGTTAAACTAAAGATCTATTTCACAAAATACAATTTAAATTTGTTGTAAAAAAAATTAAAAAAATAGATATCAAAATTGATACTGATAAAAAAACATGATTGCTTTTGCAAAAAGTACAGAAAAAAAATACATTTTAGTTTATGAAGTTTTGAATTATACATGTATAGTTTCTATTATTTTAGATTTTTATATCATAGTTAAAATTTTTTTTTGTCATAATTTAGTTTTTAAATCTTGAAAAATAAGAGATAAAGTCGTGTTAAAAAAAATAAAGAGAGAAAGAGTGGCCGATGAATCATGTTTTGGCTATTAAAATAATCAAACTTGATGTTAATGTGTTTATTTTTTAAAAATAAATTTAATAGGGTTAGTTTCTCTCTCTAAACATATTAGAAATTAAAGTAAAAAAGACTCATTAATTTGTTTTTTATTTAGTTTGATTATGAATTTTTAAACTAATTTAAGGATGTCTTATGCTTCAATACATATTTATTAAGATTTTTAGGATATTTGTTTTAAAACTAAAATAAGTTTAGAAATAAATTTATAGAGCCCAAATACTCGAATGTAGAAACGAGCAACATGCAACTCGTCTCTTTAAAAAAATACATAAAAAAGTCAGGCTAGTTGACGTCGCCTTCAAGACCCGTTCATGTCTAGGCTTTTCTTTGTAGGTCAAAATTCGGCAGTGGTCTTAACAGAAGTGAGCATGAAAGCAATTGCGTCAAAAAGTAGATAAATAGAGAAGAAGAAGCTGGACTGAAGTGACAGTTTATTTCACCGGAATGTTAAAGGAAAATTTACCGAAGCCACGGAGCTTGAAATCTTGGGCCGACCCCTGGACCACCAAATGCAGGACCACCTCTGGGAGGGAAAAAAAAAAACAAAAAGGCAAGAGAAAAGAGCCCCACCATTTATTTTGTGAATTTCATTCAAAACGCAAACAAGAAAATATACAAGTAATCCAGAGTGAAAGATGATCTCAGCTGAAAAACCTTGAATCTCCTCCAGGCCTCGGCCTCTTAGGATCCGCAAACCGGACAGTTAATGGTTGCTCACAACCGTGAACAGCTCAAAGAAAATGAAAGAACATATAGGAAGCACAAAATATTATATTCAGAAAACATAAGATTATAAAATATTTTCTTAAAAATATTTTGAGATATTAAAACTTGCAAGGAACAGCTGATTTTTTTTTAAAAAAAAAAAACAAAACTTAATTAATTACACAGAATGGAGTATTAGGATAAACTCGTGACCATTAAATAGATTTTTTAATAATAAATTAAAAAAACTAATTCAATTCAAAATTTTAAATTATTGAATAAAGTCACAGAAATAATTTTATATTAAGTATGCGACGCTAACAAACTTAGTTCGTTTTCCATCCCCATCTTATACAACGCAACACAGTTTGCGTATGCTAGCACTCGACTCCAGCCTGGTGTGCACCGTCGCGGAATGAACCAAAAGCATCCTGTCTCTACTGACTTCGATCAGCGACAAATGCTTGGTTGGGTGATTGTATCTAGCTACGACTCTGCGACAAATGCTTGGTTGGGTGATTGTATCTACGACTCGGCTTCGTGATGGTAGCGAAATCTGGGCTACTACATGTGAAGTGATGTGCGTGCTGGTTCGAGTAAAAAATTTGCAGCTCAATGCTACTGGGAAAACTTCCCTTAGGCTTAGGCTTGCTTTGGAGAACAAATCTGAAATGTTTCTTCCAGCTCCAACCAGAAACAAATTCACAAAATCTCCAATAGAAAACAAAAGAAAGTCATTTACCAAGTCAACAGACGAAAGGAAGAAGTGCATAAAGTCCAAATAGATCACTCACAAGCTGTTTCATCAAAATTAAGCAATAACTCAGAAGGTCAAACAATAGCCAGGCAAGGCTCTGATGAATACTTGTGGTCATGAAAATGTACACCATAACATAGTGAAGGAAGCAAGACTGATACACAACTGTTCGGTGGTCTCGTAACATGTGACAATGAGACCACCACACCACATATTTTAATTGAAGAAGAGAGGCAAGCTGCCAAGTGCACATTGCTGCCTAATATAAATAGCCAATGGCACTGTTGTGGCAGAATATATGGTCTTGCAAGAGAAAAGGAAGGCACGGGAGAAACACCTGAGGAGATAGCTTGAGCTGCTTGCTTTCATTCTCTGATTTCTAGCTAGCTCGTTCACCGTTCTCTGATTTCTAGCAGCTTGTTGATGAATGAAGAAACGACGGCTCTTGAAACGGGAATGGTGGTGTTCGGTTATTGTTATTGAGGTGTCATTGTTTGCAGAGAGAGATTTTGCAGTTTTATCTAATTAATTAATTAATTAATTAAAATATAAATCAAAACAAAAGAAGGGTGTGAGTTTTTTTATAAAGAGATCAAGGACGTGTTTAATGATGGAGTTTAAATTAATTTTCATAAAAATGTACAGTATCTCTTATATAAAAATCATAAGAAAGTATTAATTTGGTATTTCTTTTAGATAAAAAGTATTTTGAAATAATATTTTAGCCGCCGTATCGAACAAAATCATAAAATGTGAAATTCAAGTGCAGCGAATGCTCAATGACCTAATTAAGAGGCAGGCATGGAAAACTAAAGCAGCACCTCTAATTATAGATCAAAGACGATCAGTAAAATTGGAGAAATTCAATCTGACTAGAGGTCACCGTTGCCAATTCACTACTCCATGCCAATAAATCTCAAGATTATCATAACAACGCCTCCTGCCCAAGGATCCAGGAGAACAAGAATCTCAATGAAGAAATTAACATAGCAGAAGTACAAGAGATTATTATTTCTTTGAACTTGAACTTTTAATTCTCAGCATTACCCAAAACAGATCATGACAGAGCAGAAAGAACGGAAGGCTCTGACTGGTAATCAAGAGATGATACAACAAAGCATTTTTTGAAAATCATTCGTTGCAGTTTTTCATGGGTTCCTAACCAGGATCTTCCGTTCATTTATCCCATGTTAATACTCCGCTTACTATCAACTGGGAAGGAGTGCTTCGATATCACCCTAAGATGATCAAATGGTAAGAGAGTTGAGCGAGAAAATCAGCGAGAATCCATCTCAATCGGATCTTTCAATTTCCAAGCACGAAGTTTCTTGCCGATCTCTGAAAGGACACCGAAGCATCAGCAGCAGCCTTTCTAATCTGATCGTTGTTGTTCATTGTTGTCCTTTCTAGTCACCGCTTCAGCCACTGTGTAGATGTATGGCTCTTTCAGAACCCCCCCCAACCAATTTTTCCGCAGTTTCAAACTTTCAATCTCCGAGATCATCTGGTAATTTGATGGTTTCTACTGGGCACTAATACCAACTAATAGGCGGTCTTGGAGATTGAAATTGCATATGATTGCTAATTACATGTGGTTTTTGTAAATGCATAATGCAAGTACAACTAATATATTTCAAATCTAAAAAACAAAACAATGCAATGATTTCTTGAGATATTATGAAATTATAAAAACAATAAAAAAGACTTATTACTTTCTATAAAATAATTAAATCAGATAATTTTTTTAAAAAATATTATATTAATTAAAAATACAATAAAAAACAAAACAAATAAAAAAAAAGGTTCGGTGCTATTCGGTTGGGAAGGCCATGCCGGTGCGCTTGGCTTAAAAGACAAAAACACAGTCCGCATGACACTCTCTTACTTTTTAAATAGACACGAGACGTCGTTTATCCAATCGTGTATTTTTACTAAGCGGATAACATGCATTCATTGTTGTCTTTTTTAGTTATCTTCGGTGATACAAATAATAATTAAGGTTCGCGTGTTTGACCTGAAAACTCAATTTTTATTTTTTTTAATTTATAAACACTTTTAAAATAATACATGGCTTCAAACCATCCTCTAATCACTGTAAAAAAAAAAAAATTCTCTTTAAATACAAAACTTGTTTTACTTTTCTCATCGTGTTTAAAAAAACACCGCCTTTATTTAATTTCAATCTCTAAAATAAATCCATTAATATAAAAATCAATTTTTTCATGGTTAAAATATGACCAATCAAGCCTTTTTTTTTTTTGTTGATTCTTTGTTTTCTCTCTCAATATTTAAGAATTGAAACATAATAAAAATAAAAGTTTTGAATGAAAATATAAAATCTTAAAATATCACAAAATTAATGCATCAAAGTGAAACCATGTGTTTTAAATAATGCAGTTATAAAAAGGATTTGTTTTGTTGGTTGGTGTTAGTTTTGATAGTTGTTTGTCGTTTTAATTTTTTTAACATTGTTTTGTAAAATGATCATTGATCCAGTACGTACCAAAATGTTTTGTGACACTTCACACACTTAAAAACATGTGAATCCAAACAAATTTTAAAAAATAAAACATGACAGCATAGCCTGCGAGGACCAAATTAAAAAAGAAGAGAAGTTTAACGAAGAAAGCAAAATAGCTAAAACTTTTTGGGGCCAAGAAAGTAAAAAGGTGTGGATATAGTGAAAAAGAAAAGCCCGGTATGCAGATTGATGCCCACGGAGTAAATAAATCAATAAATAAAACAAAAGGAAGGCCATTACACAGCATAAATTCCGAGTGCTTTAGCACAGTTAATTTTAATTGGTGTTTGAATGTATGGTAGGAGATATTTTTAAAAATATTTTTTATTAAAATAATATATAATTTTTTAAAAAAATTATTTTTAATGCTAGCATAATAAAATAATATATATATATATTTATTTTTTTTCAAATTTTACCTAAAATATAATACCAACTAGAAGCTGCTCCTTCACAGTTATCATTGCAAATCCTTTATATTGCAATTATAATTATATTATAAATATTGATATTGTTCTTAAAACTCTATATTCTTCCATTATCCACTCTCACTTTCCTCTAAAATCTTTTTTTTTCTTTTTTCTTTGGTTTTTAGAACTAGAGTATTTGTAATATAGCAGTGGTTTTTTTATAAATTTTTTTAAAAAAATTTATATTTTTTTATTTTTTAAAATTTATTTTTAACACATAGAATAAATTAAAATAATTTGAAAATATAAAAATTTAATTTTAAATAAAATATTGTTGTTTTTATAAAGTTACTTTTGAACCGGACTTCCAATTATGTTAAGGTCAAGTTTTACACAATTAAACTAGACGCACTGCTTCTCATTCTAGACGGAGTAGTACTAAAAAGGCGAAACCATTTTCTCATTTCTCTTGGCCTCCTTCCCTCTCTCAAGTCTCAACACTCCGAGCTCCCTCGTATTCCCAGAAAAATAAAAAACCCGCTTGACTCAATTTCATCACTCTAACCCAGGTATACTTATTCTTCACATTATATTGAAAACCCATCTGTTGTTTTTTCATTTCAAAGGAGACGATGTTGTTAGGGTTTAGTTAAGCTCATTTTTGTATCGGCTTTTATTTATTTTACTCTTCTTTTCTTTGCATGCTTATTTTAGGGTTTCTAGGGGACTCTGAGATTTTGACCGAGGGAATTGTTTTTAGGGTTTATGGGCTGTACTGTACAGTACTAATCAGTGTGTTTATTTTTTTTATTTTTAAATAGTGAAAATGGATATTGATTCTAAGCTAAACAAATTGGATATCAAGTCTGGGGATGAAGCCTCATCATCAACACAAGTGCAAGTGGATTCTAAGGTATATTATATTATATTGGCTTCCAAAACACTTCTCTTCCTTTCCTCTATTTTTTCCTTTTTTTGATGTCTAAGTTTGTATTACCATGTACATATTCAAGGAAAGATAGTCATTTCTTCTTTGTTTTTATGATGCTGCTGTGTAGTGAAAATCTGTAAGCAGAACCTGGATTTTATTTTTCCCATTTCCCCAGCTGTGCATAACCTGAATTGAAAATCTGTTTTTGTTTCTGGTATTTTTCTTGGATTTTTTTGGCAGTGTTGTGAGAAAAGATAAAACAAGTTTAGTTTTTTTGTTTATTGAAGAATTGTTTGTGATATTGATTTCTCAATGTTTGATTTTGATGTGAAGGGAACTGCTGAAGACAAGGATGAATTAGCGGACTCAATGAATAACTTGAATGTGGAAGCATCCTCATCTGGGCAGGTGGGACCTACATTCAGAAGAAAACCGGTTATCATCATTGTTGTTGGAATGGCAGGTAATTCAGCAAGTTTTTTTCGAACAAGTGTTATATTTGTTATTTCATTTTGAAAATCCCTGCTGCCTGCTCTTTTTTCAACTCATCCGCAAATGGGAGTATATTCATAAAATGGGCTTGAAGATTGAAAGCAGTTACTGTATGTGGACAGGTAGTGGAAAAACAACTTTTCTTCATAGGTTGGTTTGCCACACACAAGCTTCAAGGATTCGTGGTTATGTGCTCAACCTTGACCCTGCTGTGATGACTCTCCCCTATGGTGCAAATATTGATATAAGGGACACTGTTAAGTACAAGGAAGTGATGAAGCAGTTTAATCTTGGACCTAATGGTGGAATCCTGACTTCTCTTAACTTGTTTGCAACAAAGTTTGATGAGGTAAAATCTACCTGCAGCTTTTTTTCCTCGGACGGGCTTATTCTTCTCCCCTATCACAAAGTACCTGTGATTTTGTTTTTACTATTTCACTAAACCTTGCAACTATTGACTTCAATGTGAATTTCGGTTGAATATTGAGTGGTCAGGTGCATCATTTTCATCCTGATAGACAGCAGTCTACGTGTTAGCTAGTGGATAGCATTTTGGGCAGGGGTATTGGACCAGCACAGCCTGTCTTGCAATGTTTTTTTCCCTGCATGTGGATTTTTTCACCAAGAGTTTCATACTGTTCTCTTATTTCCAATATATCCTCACCTTTGTATTTCACATTTTCAGGTCATTCAAGTCATTGAGAAGCGAGCAGATCAGCTTGATTATGTTCTTGTGGATACACCTGGTCAAATTGAGATTTTCACTTGGTCTGCTTCTGGAGCTATCATTACCGAAGCTTTTGCTTCAACCTTTCCAACTGTGGTTGCTTATGTAGTTGACACACCTCGTTCCTCAAGCCCAGTAACTTTCATGAGCAATATGCTTTACGCTTGCAGCATCCTCTATAAGACGCGGTTGCCTCTTGTGTTGGTATTCAACAAAACTGATGTGGCTCAACACCAATTTGCTATAGAGGTATAACTTTTTTTCTTCTTATTTTGATGCATCATGGCTGATGTTATTCTTATTTGGAAAAGAAGTATTTTAAAACTATTGGAGAGAGTTGGAGGCCTAGCCAGGCTGCAGCAGTGCTCATATGATTTTGGGATTAAGCCTTGGAATCCATAACATGTTCATAAATTTATCAATCAAGTAGCTGAAATAATACTTGCAGGAAAGATTTTTATCGTGCCTATATTTTCAAGTTCAGTTATGATTGAAGCTCAGTAACTATGTAGAACCAATATCAGAATTAAGGATTGGCGGGGACAGTGTATTCAAGGGATCTGAAACATGACTAAACAAGAAGTGTATTGAAAGCTTCAAGGTTTTCAACCAAACCCCTAGCTTTTAAGGGACTGTTGTTTGACAATAGAATGCTATGCTTGCAATTTTCCATACCATTGCTTTCCTAAGTCATTCTCTTGATTTTTTTAATTTTTTTTTATCAGTGCTCTCTATTTATGAGCACTACTATTGATTTTTCTTACATAATGTCAGGTTACGATCTTTGCTTTTTATTTTTAATATATCCTTGTTCTGAGAGTTATAACTTGCCCAGTGGATGGAAGATTTTGAAGCCTTTCAAGGAGCAATGAGGTCAGATGATTCATACATGTCTACTTTTTCTCAAAGCCTCTCCCTAGTGCTAGATGAATTCTATAAAAATTTGAGATCAGTTGGGGTCTCTGCTGTTTCTGGAGCTGGAATGGATGCCTTCTTCAAGGCCATTGAAGCCAGTGCTGAGGAGTATATGGAAACTTACAAGTATTTCCTTTTAGCCCTTGACTCCATAAGTATAGTTATGATAAATTATTTTCTGTCAACTACCAATATGCTGCTATCGCGTTTCATTTGTCTAACCAATGGATCTTGATGATCTCAGGGCTGATCTTGATAAGAGACGGGTAGAGAAGCAACGTTTGGAGGAAGAGCAGCAAAAACAGAACATGGAAAAGCTGAGGAAGGACATGGAAAATTCAGGGGGACAATCTGTTGTTTTGAGCACCGGTTTAAAGGATAAAGCCCGTCATAATAACATGGTCGATGAGGAAGATGAGGAGGACATTGAAGATGATGATTCTGAGGTGTTTACTGAAGAAGATGTTATAGATGAGGATGAGGATGAAGATGAAGAGGTGGCCAGGTTCTCTTTCTAGTTCTATGGTTTTGATACCACAATGGTAAGACTTTGTATAGGACTTCTAGGTCTCACATTCTCCACGGGTATTCTTCCCTAAAATTGACTTCCCATATGCGCATGTGTTTTGAATCAGGCATTTGCATTGTTGACCGCAAACTTGTTTATAACAGGCTTAAGAAATGGTGATCAGTTTTGTCTGATTTTTCTGTTTGTCCTTTTGTTCTCATTAATCTTCATATGCAGGAGATGGGTTTTTGCCATACAGGAGTTAGTAATTCTGTAGCATTTCAACTTGCTACGCTTTTCATATAACGTGAAGTGCATGAATACATTGCTTGTGCAGATGTCTTGGATTTATAGGAACCTACACGGACTGCCCACCAAGATATCTGTTTGCGCTATTGTTGCTAAAGATTTTGCTCGAAAGCTTAATGATACGAGCCCTTTATGAACGAATTGGCCGTGGAATACATTAGATTTTGCTCGCTAGCTTAATGGTACAAGTCTTTGTAATCTGGCTGCAAAAGAAATTCATGAATTCCTCTTCTCTTGTCTGATGGTTCACGTGAAGAATTTGCACTAGATTTGTAATTATAATATCCTATCAACTACAACACAGTTCCTTTGAATCTATGAAGCCGAGCTGCGTTTTTCTAAATAAAGAACTCCTTGAATTATTTCCCTCGCTAAGGTAGTTCTGATCTTATTTACTAAAAATCCTTTGTGCAAGTAAGCATATTTGTGTTCATGAGATCCACATTTTACCACTTACTTCATTTTGTATGGAAATTAAATGAGATTTTTTTTTTAAAAAAAATATTTTTCTTTCTCCCCTCTCTATCTCTTCTTTCTTGGAATATGATCGAGACAAGCTTTTCACACTAATTTCCATATAAAATATTAAGTCATAAAGTGTGGATCTGATTGATATTTGAAATGATTGTTCTTTCTTAAAAACCGGACATGTCTGTTCGGAAGATAATTTTGTTTGTATAATCATTATTCTTCTTTTTCATTTGCAAAAAATTAAAAAATGTTTAGACGAAAAAAATAATAATTAAAAAGATAGGAATTTGTTAACATGCGAACTTGAAGAGAAAAAGGAACGAGGAAAGTTATTGAAAGGAACAATGAACCAATACCGTGCCTTATAATTTCACGATCATTGATTTTGGGAAAATTCATTTTGAAACTAAACTTGAATTTGCATCGTTGACCGGTCCAAAGAGAAAAGAAAGTAATTTCTTTATTTACAAAATATTAAATTAAATAGTTTTCTACAAAATAAGATATACATAGTGATTTCTTCATCGGCATGCTATAATATTGCATACTTAGTGGCTAATTTAGTATTTGTTTTATTATTTTAATTTTAGAAATTAAATTCACGCTATAAATTAATGCCTTTCATTTTATATTATGATTCAGATGACATAAATTCGATCTAATATATAAGATCATAGCTATTGTATATATTTTTATTGAGTGATTCTTTAACAAAATTCTTTCTCCATCTTATATAATTTTGATGGACGAACACGCCAGAAAAGAAAAGAAGAAGCCTTGGATTTTTCTTAATTCGGGTACTGAAACTGAAGTAACATGCCAAGAAGAGAAAACATAACCTAAGGTATGACTCCTGCTTCATGAGTTAGTTACATTGTAGTCCTTCCGGATGCAGCAATGGCTAGCTACACCTCATCCTACTGATGCCAGGTATGGAAATTTTCATTTCTATCTGAAAGGCAACGTGAGAAAAAGAAAAAAAAAGAGGCTGATAAAAAACCGCGCATGTTTTGGTTGTTAGATTCATAACTCGCTGCAGAACTTTTTGTTTTTAGGGGTTCCATATGGGCTAGCAAGAAGTATAATCGATGAAAAAAAACCCCAGAGCACAAAATGATAAGAACACGAGAGAAGTCTAACAGCCGTTTATGTCAATGTCTAAAATTAAAAACAACAATTGCCAAGATCCACCGACGGAGGAGATAATGAAAGGGATATATTATTCATAAGGACTCTTCAAAACTCTTATTGCCACGACAGTGTGTGAGAGAATGAAGCTATGCATCCTCTTCATTTTGGAGGTGGGAAGAAAATTTCCTCATTCATTCTCTTGGAGCGGAAAAGCTGCTCATCATCAGGAGATACTTTGAGAGACGCCTCTAGCACTTGAGGAGATAGAGCCTTCCACACAGAAGTCCTTCCAGCCAAATGAGTGAATATAGGACTGCAATTATCATAGAAACATAATTATGCTCTCTCTTCTTCTTCTTTTTTAATCAATTATGTCAGTGTTAAAATACAGTATTCATCTATCAGGAGGCAAATATGCAATTAGCTTTAGGTGACAGTGCATGGAATTGAAGAGTATTGAGTAAAACTTACTTGGGAGTGGTGATGATGGAGAACCATGACATCCCATCTGGATCACAAATCTTTGAAACAACAAAGAACCTAGGAACAATGAACAAATGACCTGCCTTGACTGTTGTTTCCAAGACCCTGCGGCCATCGACCCCGACAACTTGAACACGGCCACTACCACTGACAATGTATGTCACTTGTAAAGCAGAGTCACAAGAAAAACCAGGAGAGCACATGGCTTTTCCATCCAGTCTAACAAGATCAGCACCAAGCCCAACTTCAGCAACCAAAGGAAGGTTCTTGGTATTCAAAAGAACAACCTTTCCACCATCCTTAATATCAACATCTAGTGGAGCTTCCTCACAGTTGTATACAAAGCCCTCACGGCTTTCCTTTTTGGGTTCAGGCATCTTAAAGGATCCATCAAGCTTGACAATGCCTTTGGCTGTCTGGTTTCCAACTAGGGTCTTCACAGCCTTATCATCCACATCCCATGCTCGGCTCACGAACTCAGAAGAGAAGCCAGTGAAAATGCCATTGGAGCCAGTCAAAAAGAAATCGGTGAATTCACCAGTTTTGTGGGCTGTAGAGGTGTCACCCAGGAAGAGAACTACAAGTTCAGTGTCCTCTTTGTTATACCACCATGTAACGACACCGAAAGGAAGAGCAATAGCATCACCCTTCTTAAGGGCAACAACATTCTCTTCTTTCTCAGGAAGAACAATACCAGCTACCCCATTCCCTACAAAATGCAAAACGAAAACAGGGTCATACCAAGCAGTAAAATTCTCCTCTTTTATTCTTTTTATTGAATCATTACCCCATTATCCTTTAAACAAGAAAAAAGTTGTTTTCTTTTCAGCGTTTATAAAAATCAATAGATCTTCCAAAACTTTGCACAAATCTTGCACCAAAACCAGTACTAATATAAACCATATTCACTATAACTTCTTTTTTTTAAATCCTCATCCATTATATGCTCACTACGTATTGATTTGTGGATTAAATAGGCATCATATCAGACAGAAACCCAAAACCAATTTCAATCAATCTTTTAAAAAAATGAAGAGAGTAATTAATTAATACCTTGAAGAACATAGGCAACCTTGGCAGAATCAGAGTAACGAGGAAGAGCAAAACCATTCTTTTCAAGGGCCAGCTTGGCTGCACCTATGTTCCCTTCTTTTAGCATGGCAAGCTCAGCTGGGCTCCACGCATAATAAGATCCACCATCTCCTCCATACACCTTCTTGCACAATTTTGGTGACAGATCAACCTCCATTCTTTCTAAGCAAGATCTAAACTCTCTCCCTTACGGTAATTGATATATTGTTGGATATGAAGGTTAAAAGACTGAGCAGAGTGTATGGTATTTATAGAGATGATGTACTAAACAGATAGGTATAATCCTGGCGTGATAACGACGGATAGAATCACGCTTAGCAGTTTGTTTTAGGTGTTGTGAGATCATGAATATCAAACTATCCGGTAGCCCACCTTAAATTTCGCACAAAAATCGTATCCTTCTATTCTTCAAATGCTTTCTCTTCCTGTAAAGTACTTATTTTTCGCGTTACAGTTCAAAACCCATCGTTTTTTTTAGAAAAAAATTTGTGGCCTTGAATTGAAACGTAAAGTGTTTTCAATATCCCTCTTCTCTTAATATTTCTTTCTTTTCATTTGCCATTGAAAATCTCAGATTCTTTTGTCCATGTTATTTTTATTTCATTTCAATAAAATAACCCCAACTACCCGTGCTCTTTTGTCATTTCATCTAGAAATTAGAATCATTGCGCAAGTAATTAAAGTGGGCCTGAAGATTGAACATTGATGTGTTTGGAAAGGGAGTGGCAACCAACTTTTCCTTTATAGGTTGGCTTTAATGATGTTCAAGTGGATGTGGATACATGAGGGAGAAAATACCAGGTAAAAATATTTTTATTATTTTTAATGGATAATGAGTTTTATTTTCAATTTTTTTGTAATTAATAGAATATCACTTATTACTTTCTAATCACCATAATTTTTTTTTATTTCATTAAATTTCATGGGGCAAAAAAATAATTAATAAGATACTAATAATTATATTACTCTTAATTTTAACATTATAAATTTTCTCGCAGTGTTGTAATCTACGAATACTTACAAGGGAAACATCAAGGAGAGTGGGAGACAGTGTGGTGGAGGATCGATTATTGAATGCTGATAGTTCTAGTTCATCTGCTGTTGATGCTACAAATAGTTCTCAAGAAACTTCAAAAATTACTGGTGTCGAAGAAACTAACACAGTACGAGGATTCCGGTGCTGAGGCAAAATTAGAAAGTTTGTCCTTTCTTGCCGCAGTTGATGTCGCAGTCAACTTTGTTTACAGATTCGCTATCTTTTCCAGTTTGGCTTTTAATAAAAAAGGGTATCCATTTTTATTTGGTATACTCTACTGCTATTTTCAAACACAAATTGCTGAGCATTTTTAATTTATTTACACCCTTCTTCCTCTTCCCTTTTATCATATTTCCATATATGTGCATGGTGATCAAAGTCTTCCCCTACCAGTGAATAATACAAGGATGATGAACACTCTGGAATAATTAATGTTTATATTTAGAAGGATTAAGCTAATCATTAAAATTATGAAATGTTTTGGACAGGATATGGCAAACTGTGAGTATGCTTCAATACTCAAGTTTATGTGGGATCGATCACCACATAAATAATCTCTACGCTAGTATACTTCAATATAATGAAATCTGTACTTCTGATTTGTTATCATTGCATTTTTTTTAGTTTTCACCATGTCTTATTTAGAGAGAGAAAAATGTTTGTAGAGGATATATATATATATATATATATATATATATATATATATATATATATATATATATATATATCCTAAAAATTATGAAACAACATCTTCCAGGTTCTTAAAAAGGAAAACATCTAATAAGTAGCCGTCGCTATATAATTAAACACTTGAAACAATTTGATAAAATTTCATTTTCATTATATTAAAGAAGTAATATGTAGTGAAAGTAATAATAATAATAATAATAACAATAACACTCCACATCAGATCTATTTTGCTCTTCGTTCCTTTTGTTTTGTTGACAGCAAATACTAAGGCTCCATTTGTTTGCAGGAAAGTTGTTTCCTTTTGAAAAGTAAATTCTGGGAAAAGTGAATTCCTGGAAAGTATTTTTCGATATTTGACAGTGTTATGGAAAATGAACTGGAAAACACTTTCAAGTGTTTGTTTATGTTATGAAAAATGAACTGAAAAATAATTTATTAATGAATTAATTTTTTTTTCAAGTTTATCTAATATATATAAAATATTTAATCACTTACAATAAAAAAATAAAATCTAAAAAGTATAATGATGAATTTTTTTTATTATATCCTATATTCATACATAGTTTATTTTATAAAATATTTTGATGGGTATTTTGAATAAATATTTTTTTTTACGGGTAAAGGCAATTATCCCTTTAATATCCCTTTAATATATATTAAATAAACATCAAGAAATAAATATAAATATCTAACATCAAACATAGTCATGCATAAATATTAAGTTTCGATGTCATATACATATATATTAGTTCAAATTACAAACATAAACATGCTAGACCAAATTAAACAAGTAAACATTCTCGTCAAACAACAAACTCGTCAATACATACATATTCAGTAATGCCTTCTAATTAATTATACCCAGCTTATAACCAAATAAAGAACCACTGATTCTACCCAAACCAATCTACTGTACAGCATCATCTACCATTCAGTATACTCGGCTTATAACCACTAATAAGAAACAACTGCCTATTGCTATTTTCTACTCAAACCAATCTACTCTGCAGCATCATCAATATCAACGAGCCTCTTCACAGTCAAGATTTCTACCGAAATCAATTCCCCCTTTCATCATTAACGCAACATCATCAACGCATCATCATCAACACACACATATCACGCCAACAAAGCACAGAAAATACACAAAACACAGAAAACATATATCAGCAACAAAGAAAGAAAATCACTTCGGGTGGAGAAACAAAACATGGGTTTGACAGAAACCAAACAAATTGTTTTCCGAGGACATTTTCCTTGTAGAGGATCTTGATTCCTCGGATTTATATGAGAATAATAATGGGTGTTTTCCTTCCCATCGTGCTGAGCTGGCAGCATAGAAGTGATGGCTTCATGATTTTCATTCCACGTAGTAAAGGAGAGAATCTGATGAAAAGCCACCAACTAGCAGACAGATGTGCATCATCAAGTTTAATGACTCGTGTCATCATTCCCTGGGAAAGCTCTCCCCCGAAGAAGAGAAAATGACAAACGGATCATGTGGTTATGTGGACCTGTATCTCGTGATAGTGGTGGAATCTGTCACTTTCTGCCTTCGTAATCTTTGTCGACTAGCACTCATGATTAGCTCTATTTAATAAATTAATTATATTTCAATTTGTTTTCTATAATATTTTTTAAATTTTATTTTTTATATCAATATATAATTATAAAAATAATTAAATTCAATCCAAAAATAAACACTCTCAAAATCCAAAGTAAACAACTTTTAAAGTTTATTAGCAGGATTTAGAAATGATTTATTGCGTGTATCTTTTTCTTTCTCATGACTAAATGTTTTTGAAAAAAATTAAGTTTTTATTTTATTTTTTTATGTTTTCAGATCATTTTGATGTGTTGATATTAAAAATGAATTTTAAAAATAAAAAAAATATTATTTTAATATATTTTCAAACAAAAAATACTTTAAAAAACAACCGTTACCTCAATATCAAACTAGCTTGGAGAGGTATTACCTGACTAGATTATTTATCATTTACTAATTAAAATTAAATTTCATTTTTATATTTTTTTTATTTTCATATCAATTTTATATTTTTTAAAAAATAATGTTAGCAATAAAATCAATAGAACAATGAATACTTCTTTATTATTGTTATTATTATTATTATTAAAGTAAATATTTAATAAAAATTAAATTGAATTAACACTCAAGCATAAATCTTAAATATTATGCACAGTCTATGAGATAAAATGCGATCCAGCTAAAGTAGGTATGTTTTAGCAATAATCTCGGTCTTAATGTGGTAATTAAGAGATCTCGTGATAATTAGATTAAATAGTCAAGATAATCCTATCCATAAGGAAGGCGATGATGTACTTAAGGGTGATTTTATTAATTAAGTTATTCAACTGGCAGTAGTTGATAAGAAGAAAAGTAATTAGAAAACGAAGAATCATCTTCCCTTTCTATTGTTTTTGTTATTATCATCTCCTTTTTAATTAAAATTTAGACTCCCCTTTTTTTAGCACGGAAAAAACACCATCGCTATATAGAAAAGCTACACCTGATAATCAAGTCAAGTCAAATCAAATCATCAGTGAATTAATGGCGAAGCATGACGAGACGCCAATCCCATGTTTCTCATCTCTAGAGGCTGTTTACGGAGACGGATCTCAGCTTGAAGAAGCTAAACTCCGTTTTGATCACTTGAACTCCAAGTTTCTTCAAGTTTTTGGTCACCCTCCTGATGTCTTCGCTCGTTCTCCAGGTTAAGAAAATAACTCCCTCCCTCCCTC
>Ga0325411_1001665_pt1 | contig 24834 bp, 18 predicted proteins | sample PopdelMetagenome_13_FD_206181 | JGI IMG/M metagenome (GOLD analysis project Ga0325411, IMG submission 206181) | Populus deltoides microbial communities from Bellville, Georgia, United States - Xylem-PdIQD-R4 | ecosystem: Host-associated > Plants > Phyllosphere > Stem > Wood/Secondary xylem... | reverse complement strand
TGTTTTGTGCCACCTTTCTTTATTTTATTTTAATTTTAATTTGGCACGATTCAATTTTTATTTAAGCACTTTTAAAAATGCTCAGTCCACGTCGACGTGATCTTTTCAGATAATGTTTTCTGCACCCTACCTCTCAGGTTCATAACTTTTAGCTATTTTGACGTGATAGGATTAAAAATATTATTTTAATATATTTTTAAATAAAAAATATTAAAAAAAACAATAACTCAATATTAAACTATATCCAAAAAAAAAATAAAACAAGACTTTTAACTATTGCATCAGTTAGGAATATGATAGCTTTTTTTTTAATTTTATTAATGTGTGTCTCCAAATCAGTTTGTGTGTACCTCGATTATTCTCACGAGTCTTAAAATTAATAACCATATAAGCCTCCAGTGACCATGAGATTACATGTATTAAAAGTATGCTTTACTTTAAAAAGCATTAGTATTAATGTTTTTTTATTATTTTAATATATTGGTATTAAAATTAAAAAATCTAAAAAATAATTATTTTAATGTATTTTAAAATAGAAAAAAATTTAAAAAAATATCACGCATTACAACATCAAAAATACCTGTTTAAATAAGATATTAAAACTATTTTTTTAATTTATAAAAAAACAAATAAAAAAAAGGATAAGAGGAACAATTTGACAACATGTACCGAACATGTCGCAGGAATAGAACCATGTTTTACTTGAATGATTTCTATTTATTCTGATGAGCTTTAATTCATCAACCAATTACTTTTATTGGAGCGTCAGTTACGTAGCTAGGAGTTATTCCTTCATTTATCCTCTTATAAAATACGGAAACCGCGTATCCCTTTTCAAATAAAGATAATTTGAGATTCCAAGACATCGAATATTTTTAATATACAATTATCTCCAGCAAGGTATGATTCTTGTCGAATTTATAAAAAATTAAATATAATTACCACAGTAAAATGTTAATCATATAGATGAATTCATAAATAATTAAATATAATTACCAATAATTTTTATTTATTTATTTATCTAGGTATCGTCACACCCTTTTAAAGGGTGAGACGAGTCCAGTTTGAGGTTCGTTGTTGTCCCTCCCAATAAATATATTTTATGAGGATCGAACTTGTGTTCTCAACCTTACAGAAATATAGTAGTATTTTAATCGCTATATCAGTACTTCATTGGTAGAATGATCGATGCTTAAAATCTAAGAAAAGGAGATAAAAAACTTTTTTCATTCATAATCATTAAAAAAAAATAGATAAAAATATATTTGTTATCCTTAAAATTATTATTATTTTTAATTTATTTTCTTGTGTTTCTCTCTCGTTTATCTATGTCTCGTGTTATAGTTATTCATCATCACAATTTGATTAGAATCGCTCCTACCAATAACAACGAAGGGGAAAAAAACTACAAGGGTTTGTATATATATTCAATTTTTTTTATTTAACCCGCAATATTAGTGCTAAAATATATGTTTGGTATTGAAATTGAGTATATTTTTCATTAAATTTTATTTTATATCTTAAATTAATTATTTTTAAATTATTATAATATACTAATATAAAAAAATATTTAAAAATATTATTTTAATCTGTGGGTACTGATAAAGGACAGGTTAGTTGTATCAGATGTCGATGAATAAAGAGAGAGTTATCCAAAACGAGAAGAGTTTGTGGAATTCGTGACTGTCAAACGGCCACTTCTCTCCGTGTTCTCACACACCAGTCAATCTATGCCAACCCCCCCACGCCCACTCTCTATTAACCCCACCTCCAATTCAAATTCAAAACATTACAAAACGGTGCCGTCAGACTACGGCTCAAACCAGCACCGTCACTAGCACGCGCTCAATCGAGACTGAGCAGTTCCCGCTAGTCTTTTTAAATTAAAGTCACAAGTTGCAGACAAAGCTAAAACTTCCTTTTGAAGACGGGACACGCGGCAAGACAGCAGGCTGCCGACTATGTATCTGGTACTGTGCCGCGTAGATGTCGGAACTGATGGACGGGACCCATTGCAGTGATACTTTGTCGGTTTTAGCGGGGGATTGAGAGGTGCTGATCATTGGGGGGCTACGTGGGTGACGACAGGGTATAAGGCGGCCCCATCAAAGCTGCCGCTGCTGCCGCTTATTTTTCCAGTTGGTGCATACAACTTACGAGATAAGAAAGAACGGTGCTGGTGGGATGCTGCCAAGAAACCAAAGGATAAATTGAGTAATCAGCACGTAAAATGCAAATAAAGAGTGGAATGGAATAAGCAAAAAGATTTTACCAAATAATATGTTTTTAGAAGTCGCAATTGTGAACTTGATAAAAATTTGATTCATATCAGGTTAGCAACGATGATATTTATTAAATTCTAGAATAATTAGCGATTAGAGTAATGATTTTATGCTATTTAACAGAAAATAACTTTTTAAACCCGTTTTAATAGTTGAATAAAAAATTATAATTATTTAAGTTATTATTTTGGTGTGGCGTGACAAGGCTTTACTTGAAAATAAAATTGTGTAATTGATTCTGATCCACGAATGCATTTACAAAACCATCTATATAATTGTCGAGGGTAAATCCCTGTCTATTTATGACAGATTCATTCCTGATTATTCAAATCACATGTGAAAATTATTATGTGAACAATAACTTTTAAAAATTTTATCTGGAATCTGTTTTTAAGATTACAAGTTTAATAAAAATGTATATTTTTACTAATAAAATATATTTGATTTTTTTATATATAAAATTATAGTTTTTGTATGAAACGATCGATCACTTATATAATTGTATCCAACCAGAAATGTGAGATGTTTAAATATCGTTATTGTAAAGCACAACAACTATTGTATGAACATTAACTTTTTAAGATTTTATTTAGAATATGTTTTCGAGCTTGCAAGTTGAACAAAGATATATATTTTTGCTCATAAAATATACTTGAAAGAAAAAAAATCATAAAATTATTGTTTTATGTAGATTAATTGACAGTTTTCATGTTTAAAAAACATGATATATTTAAATATCACTATTTTTCATGTTTAAAAAACATGATATATTTAAATATCACTATTTTGAAGTATGACAACTATCTTATCATGCTTGAAAATAACAAGATTAAATAAATATCATGTTTTAAAAACGTAATGAGATAAAAATATATTATTTTATTATTATTATTTTTTGTATAATGTTATTTTGCCAAACCTTAAATCCAAAATGAAAAGATAAAATTATAGATATTTTTTAAATCACCCTTAACCCCAATGTAATTTAATTCTTATTTATTTTATCTTTATTAAAAAAAATATATATTTTTTTCATTGTGAATCAGTATAATTTTAAATTTTAGATAGAAAAATAGATCTAAAGTCAAAACCAATCAAAGGTCCTTGGCCCATCAAGGATCGGGATGCCGATGCAATTCCTCATCTCCGAGTAATATGTTTTAGGAAGTGATGTACGATGGCGCGTTGTCTGTCTTTAAGGTGGGTTAAAGGTCCCCGGGGCCGGTAAAGGAGCTAACCGAAGAATGTGGCGGTGAAAATTCGTAGGCACCAGCACTTTATATTTTCTGCCGGGCATGGAAGATTGAGAAGGAAAAATGTTTTTTTTCCAAGAAATTAGGTAAAGCCTTTAGAAAGCATCCCCAGTACGAGCAAGGAATGCAGGGAGAAATTCTCTTTGAACAACTGCGGCAATGGCTTTCATGTTGTTGATTTTGATTTTGGTCAAAGATTAATTAAAGAAATTTGAAGCTAGCCAATGTTATTCAACCTCATATGATTTATCGAAAGAAAAGGAGAAAAGAGGGCGGCTAGGTCGAAGAGAGGTTTAAAATCCTATTTTTTTTTTTTTTTTTTTTTTTTTTTTTTTTTTTTAACTTTATAGATTTTTTGTAATTTTATACTGGAAGTGTTTTTTTAGTTATTAATTAAAATATTATGAAAATTCTGTAAATAATCTAAATTTCTTATTGATTTTTTTACACGTATATAAAGGATTATAAGTTTATAAATTATAGAGTATAAACTACAATTGAGTTTAATTAGAAAAAAAATAAAAATAAAAAGTACCCTTGCTAAACCTACAAACATGAGCAACCAAGGTTATCTCTTCAAACTTGTTAATCAGGTTATTGACTCCATAAAATTTAATAACTAGTATTTTTTAAAATTATATTTTATCTACCTAATTTTTTTTTTTATAAAAATAGACCATACCATGATGTTATGATATTTTTTTGATACCAATCCGATGCTGAGATATTGTTTTTGATACTGTAATAACTATATAAAGATAAATTAAAATAAATTATCTACTCTATATCTCCATAAACATATCATATAAGAATCAAATTAAGAAAAAATCAATAACTAAAAAGAAAGAAGAAGATAAAAAGAAAAAAAAAACAAATATTGTGAATTATTATTGTAATCTGCGTTGTTAATGGATGCGGAAAAACAAGATTTTCCTGTTGGCGCTAATTCCTCAAAACTTTCTTACCCCATGTTAGTTTAGAAAAACACCTAAAATTCATGTTCGAGTCCTTATAAAAGATTCAATATCATGTTTCGTTCAGATTATTTTGATATAAATAATTTGTGGAGGAAGAATAACAGAGAAGAGTCAGGGGATTAGGATATAATTCTTCCCTTCTATTAAAATTAACGGTGGCATTTATAACCTTACATTGCATAACTGAAATAGCAAATAGAATCAACAAAACAATAAGAAAGAATTAAAGCATTGCTAACTGCCCACTTCCTACAGCACCCACTTCCTGTAGCACGTCCCACGTTCTCATTCATCTTCACGTTCATGTTCATATAGCATGCAGCATGATCCCCTGTCCATAATGTGTAGTGGATGTTATAATGGATAGTGGATGTTGTAGTGGATGTATCATTCCCGCCCACTTAAGAATCCTTGGCCGCAAGGATGGCAGAAGGATAAGTCTTAGTAAAACGCCATTCATTCTCCCACGTTGCATCCTCGATAGGAGGCCCCCTTCCACTTAACCAGAATTTCAGATTTAGGCCGATACTATCCCTTGTGAATTATACGTCGATTTAAGATAGCCTCAGGTTCTGGAAGAATGGTATATGTATCAGACACCAAAGGAAGATGGGTTGATGGCTGTGTAACTTGCCCATGATGCTTCCTTAACAGACTAACATGAAACACATCATGAATTAATGAACCCGATGGCACCAACCGGACCAACCTTCCCTACAATTTGATAAGGACCAAAGAAACGTGGAGAAAGTTTCATAGAAGCTTGAAAGGCCACCGAGGACTGTCTATAAGGCTGCAACTTCAAATACATATGATCTCCCACTTCAAAGGAAATGTCACGCCTGTGCCGATTTGCTTGACACTTCATACGGTTTTGGGCCAGTGAGAGATTATACCGTAATTCCCTTAAAATTGCATCACGGTCACACAAACTTTCATCCACGGCCTGGATGCGTGAAGTTCCTGGAACATATGTTAGAAAAGTTGGGGGAGGGGTTCCATAAACAGCTTCAAAGGGGGTTGTTTTGATGGAGAAGTGAAGAGAAGTATTGTAACTGAATTCTGCCCATGGAAGCCATTCAACCCATTTTCTGGGTTGGTCACCAGCAAAACAACGCAAATACTGCTCTAAGGTGCGATTCATTACTTCAGTTTGGCCATCAGACTGGGGTGATAACTAGAACTCATGCATAACTGGGTACCCTGTAGCTGGAATAGTGCCTGCCAAAAATAACTAAGAAATACTTTGTCGGTCAGTAACGATGGACGCTGGAATCCCATGCAGACGAACCACATTGGCAATAAAAACCTTAGCCACAGTTGCAACAGTAAATGGATGTTTTAGTGCAGTAAAATGAGCATATTTTGTTAAACGGTCGACAACGACCATAATGACAATATAACCATTAGAAGGTGGCAGACCTTCGATAAAATCCATGGAGATATCAATCCATATTGTTGTAGGAATTGGCAGAGGTTGCAGTAATCCGGCAGGTTTCATGCAATCACTTTTGAACCGTTGGCAGACATCACATGCCTTCAAGAACTCCTTAACCATCCCACGCATTCCAAACTAAATGAAGTTTTTCTTGATGCGGGCGAGAGTTTTATGATAGCCATAATGACCACCTACTGGTGAAGAGTGACCATAGTCTAAAATTTTAGGGATGAACTGTGAAGTGGGATTTAAGAAAACTTTGTTATTCTTAAACCATACCCCATCCCGCTGAAGCAGTGGAGCAGAACCCTTCGTTAGCAAATCATCATAAAATGAATCCTGCTGTATTTCTTTTTGAAGCAAAGACCACCAATCTGCTGATGGCAACGAAAGAGACATGAACTGAAATTCAATTACACGGGATAAAGAGTCTGCACCTTGGTTTTCCACTCCCCGTTTATACTTAATCTGGTAGTCATATCCCAGCAACTTGGGCAGCCAACGTGTCTGTGCAGGAGTAGTAACGCGTTGCTCCAACAGATACTTAAGGCTTTTCTGGTCTGTGCGAACAATAAATGATCTTCCCAGTAAGTAAGGGCGCCACTTCTGGACATCCTTGACAATGGCTAACATCTCTTTTGCATAGGTGGATAATGCTAAAGCTGACCCCTTCAGTGCTTCACTGAATATGCCACTGGACGACTATTCTGGGAAAGAATTGCTCCAAGACTGATACCACTTGCATCGCATTCCAACACAAACTGTTGGGAGAAGTCTGGAAGACATAAAACTGGAGGTGTAGTCAATGCTTCCTTGAGTTTTATGAAGGTTTGCTCCGCTGCCTCTGACCAATGAAAACTATCTTTGGCTAAAAGTTGTGTCAGAGGTGCTGCTATACTGCCAAAATAACGGATAAACTTTCAATAATATCTAGCTAAACCAAGGAAGCCACGCATGCCTTTTACTGTTGTAGGCTTCGGCCAATCCAACATAGCTTGTATTTTTATGGGATCCACCGATACACCTTGTTCAGAGATTTGATGCCCCAAGTAATCCACTTGTAAAATGCCAAAATGACATTTTTCTGCCTTTGCAAATAAAGAATTAGTGGACAAGATTTAGAGTATAATTTGCAAATATACAAGGTGATCTTCCCACGTTTTTGAATACACAAGGATATCATCAAAAAACACCAAGATAAACTTTAGAAGATGAGGACGAAAGAGTTCATTCATGAGACTTTAAAATATTGATGGTGCATTCTTGAGGCCAAAAGGCATCACTACAAACTCGTAATGACCTTCATGAGTATGAAAAGCTGTTTTAGGAATGTCTTTTTCTCTTACTCTAATTTGGTGGTAACCCGATCGTAAATCCAATTTGGAGTAAATTTTTGATCCATGGAGCTCATCTAATAATTCATCAATCACAGGAATAGGATACTTATCTTTGATTGTGATATTATTCAGAGCTCGGTAATCGATACAGAATCTCCAAGCGCCATCCGGCTTCTTTACTAACAACACTGGTGAAGAGAAAGGACCGCGGCTTGGCCTTATCAGACCCAACTGTAATAACTCTTGCACCATTTTTTCAATCTTATTTTTCTGATAGTAGGGATATCGGTAAGGTCTCACACTTATTAGCCCGGTTTGTGGCTGCAGGGGAATGTGATGGTCATGTTCCTATTGAGATGGTAAACCAGTAAGGGCTGCAAAAACAGAAGAATATTGCTCCAACAGTGAGCTAACTGTAGACGGGTAAGATGGAAAATGGTTACTGCTTCCAACTGATAGGATTTGGAAGAACAACCCCATGCCATGCAAGCCATAAATTTCTTTACCAGATAAAGCCGTGAGGCTTGTTGGCTTAATTCCATGAAAAATATGCGAAGTATCCCCCTCTTTGAATGATATGGTCAGCTGTTTATAATCCATTTCTACATGACCAAGAGTTTGCAGCCATTGTACCCCTAATACTAGCTGACATGCTGCAACAGGTAGAATGTAGAAATCGACGAGGACTGGATATCCCTCTATGTGGATGGTGAGTGCCCGACATTGTCCCACACAATCGATCTTCTCCCTATTAGCCACCGTAACTTGAAACTTCTTTTCCCGGTTAACTGGTAATGCCAACTTAGAGATAATGGCTTCATCAATAAAATTATGAGTGCTACCACCGTCTATGAGCAACGTTACCTTTTTAGTTTTTTAGTTAACCTATGACACGCATAGTCTGTGGATGCTCCGTTCCTGTTATGGTGTGGAAAGAAATCTCTAGGATGACATCTTCCTCTACCGATTTGAGCAAGTCATGCATACTGTCCTCACTGCCCATGATAGGAGAATCTCAAATCATAAACAACTGTGGCCGCTGACAACGATGTCCTAGAACAAACCTTTCATCATAATAGTAGCATAAACCTTTCTCTCTTCGTTCGCATCCTTCCTGATTAGTGATTCTATGAAAAGATGTATTAGAATTGGCAGGTAACCGAGGACCTTGTGCCAGCCCCAATACTCCAGCTGTGGGGTTGGCTGACGCTTTTGCTAACACCGAAGCTGGTGTTGGAGGTGGGGCAGATCGTATAGGAAGAGGGACTCTCTTCTGCAGTTGATTCCTCTCCTTTATTAAACGTGCCACACCTATAGCATTTGCCAAGGAATGGGGCTGTTTGATTTTAACATCCAAACGAATCTCATCATGGAGTCCTGCAATAAAACAATCGATTAAAAAATTTTCTAGTAGACCATCCACCTGGTGTGAAAGTCTTTCAAAAGTCTCCTGGTAAACTGCTACTGTAGTGTTTTGTTTAACGCGAGTTAAGGCTTCTGACGGATCCTCATAGTCGATTGGGCCGAATCTTTGCTGTATAGGCTTGGTAAACTCCTCCCATATTAATGGTTCACGAAACTTAATTAACCATCTATGCCACTGTAATGCAATACCCTCTAAATGGAAAGAGGCCAGCTGAACCTACTAGTTTGGCATAATATTTTAAAACTCAAAATATTGCTCTGCTTTGTAGATCCACGCTGTTTGATCATCTCCATTAAATTTTGGAAATGATAACTTGAGACTGTGGTGTTGATGGCTATTTATAGGATGACAATGAGGGTTTTGTTGGTGTGAAGACTCTTTATTAGAAAAGGGGTTGATTTCAGGAGAATTGGTGTTTTCGAGATGGTTGGTGTGAAGAGCCTGAAGTTCTGTCAAAACTACTTGTAAGGTAGCATTAACCTGATCAAAGCTTGTTTCGTGCCTACCTAGGATTTCATTGACTTCATTGCAAAATTCTGCATTTGATTTGCCACGAGTATCCATGGTCGTAACCAAGAATAACCAGGCTCTGATACCATTGATACAAAGAATTTGTGGAGGAAGAATAACAGAGAAGAGTCAGAGGATTAGGATATAATTCTTCCATTCTATTAAAATTAACGTTGGCATTTATAGCCTTACATTGCATAACTGAAATAACAAATAGAATCAACAAAATAATAAGAAAGAATTAAAGCATTGCTAACTGCCCACTTCTTGCAACACCCACTTCCTGCAGCACATCCCACGTTCTCATTCATCTTCACGTTCATGTTAATACAGCATGCAACATGATCCCCTGTCCATAACGTGTAGTGGATGTTGTAGTGGATAGTGGATGTTGTAGTGGATGTATCATATTTATTCCCGTGTCTGATTTGGACAACAATGTTTTTCATAAGTTAATATTTTCTCTAGTTAGAAATTGATTTATAGGTCTATTATTTTTCTTTGTTGCTATCACAAGTTTATGTTTGAGATTGTTGACTTGGATAATATCGCAGGTTATATTAATTTTCTAATATAAAAAAATATATATTCTAATATTTTTATAGTTAAAAAGATTTTAAAAGTGTGAAGGTTGATCCCATATTACTTATTCGACTTGATGAGTCTAAAAATAACTAGTAAAAATATAATTTGATTTACAAAATTCAAGACATCATTTTTAAAAAAAATAATATTGAAATGACAACATATTTTATCAATCCAAGCCAACCTGGGTTAACCTATCAAATCTACAACCTAGATCATGAGATCATAGTAACCCTATATAAAGTAAATCAAAACAAATTATGAAACTAAATTATCAATTAACCCAATGTTGAAGAATGAAATTGAAAAAAAATATTTTTTTTTATCTTAATTAACTTGCTAAATTTGTAACTCGGATCATAAGATGAGGATAACCTCATAAAAAATGAACAAAAAAATAACTTGAGTCAACTTAGGTTAACTTGTCAAATCCGCGACAAAGTTCATGAGATTATGATAACTTTATAGAAAACAAATTAAAACAAATTATGAAGCTCAATTCTCAATAAACTCATTGTTAAATGTTGAAAATGAAAAAAAATCAATTTAAAAACATAACATAATAAAATAACACGAGTCTACTCGGGTTAACCTGCAAAACATGTGACCCGAGTCATAAAATCATGATAATCTCGTAGAAAGCAAAGTAAAATAAATAATGAAGCCTAATTTATAATTAATTCAATGCTAAATGATGAAATTGAAAAAAAAACCATTTAAAAAAAAACAAAAAATTGAGTCAACTAGGTTAACTCACTAAACTTGCGACCCAAGTCATAAGACTAAGATAACCTCATAGAAAGCAAACAAAAAAAATCATAAAGCCTAATTCTCAATCAACCCAATGTTGAAAGATGAAAAAACACTTGTTAAGTAAAAAAAAAACTCGAGTCAAACCCATGATACGAGTTATGAGACCAAACTAACCACGTATAAAGCAAATCACAATAAATCATGAAGTCTTATCTCAAATAAACTAAATATTAAATTATAAAATTAGGGAAAGAAATATAGATTTAGAAGAAAAAAAAATTATTGAAATGAATAGTGTTTGTGAGGTGGTGAACAATAGAATCACCACCTCTTCTAGTTTATATTGGTTATGTGACTTGTACTCCACCACGGGTAAGATATTTTTATCTCCTATAAAACAAATTTGTATATGCAGGTTTTTTAACAAATTTTTGTTGCTAATTTTTATAAGTGCAAATAAAAAAGTTTATGCATACATGTGATAAAATAAATTGAGAATTATGTGTGCCAATAAATTTTTAAAAAAATTAATGATCAATATATTGAAATTTATGAACCCTGAAAATATGATTTCTCAATAACCAATATATTGGAGAATCAATATAAAAAACAATAATGTTATGCCTCTTTATAAAGTATGCAAGTGCCATACTTGTAATACAATTTTATCTAAAAGAGGGGACTTAAGGTGGAATTGAATAAATTAGAACATAGTGAGCTTCCAAATTCTTTGGGCCTAAAAAACCTTCTAACAAGGAATGACATAAAACATTAGCCACAATATAAGTCATTAAATTAAAACTCAATAATGAGAATGACAAGTTGGTTGACGATCACCAACATCTCTTAAACTTAGAAACAAGATAACCAATCATGGCCTAAAAAAGTTAATGTATTGGTTAAACATTTTAGTAGGCCAAATATCAATTATTTAGTGGCCATAACGTTATCAAAAGTTTTTCATTCTTTTCAAAGATAGGAAACAATAAAGAAGCCAATGACTTGACTAATTAAGGTTAAGATATAAAATGACCTTTAATCATTATGGTATCATCCTTATAAAAATTGTCGATCAATCAACTATTGCCAATATCCAATAGGGATGTAATGATGCATAATGTAGTATCTATTCTATGGTTGAAAACATATAAAACAATGAGGATAAGATTATATTGATTCTTATACAGGGGATGCAATGAAAGATAGGATTTCTAAGAAAACTAAGATATCAATATGGAAATCATAAGCATGAAGCTGCTTCATATCTGTATTATTTATACTTTGTGCTTGATAATTAAGCTATTGTTAAGTATAACTTAATTTTTTTTTTATCTATTTCAGTATGAGTATGACAAGGAAATATGCTTTCATTTGTTTAAAATTAATGAAATACTATGGGTATTGTTTAAATAAATAAAAATAAAATTGATCGTGAACAATGGAATTGACTAGACTTAAAAAGTCCCAATTAATCAAGAAAACAAAAAAGCAGTTGACTAGAGAATCAAAGTCAACAAAAGGAAATGATCGATCATAGTAGCAGTAGTTCACATAATTGAATAGAATGTTTAATTCTATTCAGAATGAGAGTTCTCAACATATTGAACTAATTAATGTTCTAAATTATTGAGAATTCACATGGTTATTAGTAAGGAAATGTGATATAGTTTGTTTTTGTACGAGGACTTATCATGTATATGAATGAGTTTGCTTAAAATTAAATTTAAGTATTTACATGAAATTCTTTCACTATAACAATATAAATAGACCATATTAGTTACTAGAAAAGATGATAGATAATGTATTTTTATATTTATATTTTTCCCATATGGTTTTTAATGTATTTTTATAGCCTAACTTAATTTTCTTGCACTTTATTTTTTGTCGTTTCTATCTCTTCTTCTGTGTAAACCTTTCCTTTTCGTTACGTGATGTTGTTTTAGAGCAAATAACCTTTTATTCAAGGTTTGAGGTTTTATATTCCTATGATTTGCTTGATTTTGCAAGATTTCTACCTATATTTTCTCGGGATTAAGTTCATATTGTGTAGTTTCTTCTCCTTAGAAGATATAAACTATCAGCTACTAACTTATTGATAAGATAAATATTTGAGTGATCAACACACCTAAAGCTTAATCTATTTAGACTTTTACCAATGCTTACCTCTTCGACATACTCATTCCTAGCATTGCTAGCTATTTATACCATACCTCTTACTACTTGTACTTGTTTTACTTAGTCAATGTGTTGCTACTTTTATAAGTCATAACACCAGCTCTTGTATTTTAATTGAACAACTGATCAATCATTTACTTGTTCTTAATAACCCTAACATACAATGCTTAAGACTTATGATTATTTTTACATATTTTTGGAATGTTATTTAAGTTAATTCATAATTAATCTATCACGTGACATAAAAATATTATAAATATATCAATATAATACATTGACTAGATGATTGGTTGTGCTATGTTATATCAAGGTAACCTTGTTGAAAGAGAACTTAATAAAACTATGATGCTCAATTACTAAACAACCCAATGCTAAAGGACAAAACTGAAAAAAAAATTAATTTAAAAAAAAGCCAAAAAACAACCCAATTTAAAACAAGTTAACTCAGTTACCTCGCGAGCTTGAACATAAGATTAGGATAACCCCATAAAAAAGAAAAAAAAAAGCACAAAGATCAACTCTCAATTAATCAAATGTTGGAAGATAAGATTAAGAAAAAAATCAATTATAAAAAAAATAAAATATTGAAGGATCTTATATGATAATGAAGTAAAAATTAAATGAGAATGTGATAACCCTATAGAAAATAAAATAAAGAAAAAAATGAATCTCAATTTTTATCAAATAAAATATTGAAGGATAAAATTGAAGAAAGTTTTTTAATTAAAACATGTCAATTAAACCTGATCCAATCGTACTGGAGTTAGCATACAAAATCTATAACCTAGTTTATTGTTCAAGTGTTAAGGCAATTATAACACCTAAGAGGGGATGAATTAGATTTATCACTAATATTAACAAAATAATGCAAATTAATTCAAATAAACACAATAATCAACAATATAATTAAAATGCTTAAAGTAAAGAAATAAAGAAGAGAATTTGCAAACCTGTTTTTAATGTGGTTCGGCAAGCTTACATCCATACCTTAAGTACCAAACTGTACTTGAGTATTGTATTCATTCACTAGTCCAAGTTCAGGAGTATAATAGTCATTTGATGAATCCGCACCAAGATTTTTGACACGACCAAAAGATTGATATCTTCTCTCAAGTGCAGGAGTGTCGAAGTAATAAAAAAACTTGGCAAGATCGGGGTCGAACCACAAGGAGGTGAACTATATAAATTACAAATAATATATATATTTAATAAAACAAAGAGTTTATGAGAATTTTATAGGGTATTGATGTAATGATTAAACAAGGATAAAACAATTGTCAAGGTTAGAGGATCCACTAATATGATTTCAAATCAGGGTTATCAATTCCGTTTTGTTTCGGCTGGAATGGCCGGAACATCTCGTACCAGTTCAGAAAATGGAACAAAACAGAACAATTTTCACCTCGCATAAAATCTCGGTCTATTCTGAATTTTCCGGTCAAATTTCTACTGGAATGTTCCGGTTGAATTCTATGTGTTTTGTTTCGGGTTAAAGCCACTGAGTCAAAGACTCAAAATTAAACCCGGTTCAATTTCATTAACTATATAGTACACCTACGTATAAATGCTCTTTTTCTCTAAAGTCTAAAGTCTAAACTAAAAACAAAATCCCTAATATCTCTTCCTCGCAGTCTCAAGTTCCCAACCAAAACAATTACAATCAGCATCTTGTCTTTCACAACCTTCCCCTCCAATCTTCCCTCTTCTCTTTTGTTGTCTTGCTCTTGTATACTGCACTGCTACAACCTGACTTCCCGATCAAAGTGGCTTGATCGACAAAAAAGAGAAGGAGCCTCCAATCAATGAATTTTGATGAATTCTCAACCTCCTAGTAAAGATTATATCACACAGAAGACTCATACCAGACTCCAAAACATCTAATCTCGCTTTATGGCCATCCACTCCCTTCTCGAGTAATTGTCTCTATTCTCTTCTATCTAAGGTGTAATCTTTTCTCTCTCTTTAAGTTCAAATTGGAAATGGAATACACATAAACTTAGTTCTATTACACTGCTGGAACGTTAATACTAGATACCTTTCTCATAAATTTTGTATTTAATTTGGTCTTTCTTCGTATCTAATTTTATATTCTTTTTGTTTGTATAATCTTACTGTTGGGTTTGTAACTTTGAATTGTATTTATTGTTTCACCGGGCTTGGCTAGCTAGTTTGAACTTTGAAGCTTTATCTGAATGCTATTTTATCTTTGATTTGTGCACAAGCCTATACAAATCAAGTTAAGGCTCTTTAAGTAAATGAAATTGATAAACATAGTTAATGATCTGTTTTATTTATACTGCATACATCAAGATTAAACAGAGTTAAGCCTAGATAGGAATATTACATTTAAAGGAATAAATTATACTACACGTCAAGATTAGAATTCAAGAAACAAAGAACAAAATAACCGAATTAATTGCTAGGCTGCTAGTAAATGAAATTGATAAACATAGTTAATGATCTGTTTTATTTATACTGCATACATCAAGATTAAACAGAGTTAAGCCTAGATAGGAATATTACATTTAAAGGAATAAATTATACTGCACGTCAAGATTAGAATTCAAGAAACAAAGAACAAAATAACCGAATTAATTGCTAGGCTGCTAGGTCTGGTAGTTAATAATATAAATAACTTGATCATGACTGGATTACTTATAAGGAAGGATACATAATTATTATATGAAACCAAATGTGTATAATAATTACACAAAAATTAATACAACATAGCAGCAAACATATATATATATATATATATGTTTGCTGCTATGTTGTATTAATTTTTGTGTAATTATTATATGTATATGTGTAAAATATCTTTCTTCTTCATGGAAAGTTTTTTGAGAATTATAATATCCAACCATAAATTCTAATTGTGAAACCAAATGTACAAAACCACAATTAATTATAAGGAAGGATACATAATTATTATATGAAACCGAATGTATCAAATAATAACTTTAAAGTGTGAAGCCAACGAATAATATTTGTAAATCAACATGGTATCTTGAGAAATATCATTCTTTTCATTTTAAGTTATTGGTATTATTACCATCCATTTTACTTTAAAAATCGCATTGATGTAATAGCTGAAATTAATTGTGTTTTATTTTTTTCATATCAAATTACATGGCTGAAAACTCATCAAGTGGTGCTTCTTCTATGGCTTCAGCTCCAGCAAGATTAGATGATCCAGCGTGGGCTCATGGGCAAGTGGTTGTTGGTGCAAAGAACTCAAGTATACGTGTTCATTGTAGCAAAATGATCAATGATGGTGGTATTACTCGTCTGAAGTATCACCTTGCTGGTATTAAAGGCCAAGTTGAAGCTTGTAAAAAGGTCCCTCCAGATGTGAAATGGCAAATGAAGCAGTTGATAGAGGACTTGACAATGGAGAAAGAGAAAAGAAAGAGACTTAAAATTGATATTGGAAATTCTCAATCACTTTCCAATGATGAAGTCAAAAAGGGTGGTAGTGCAAATCTTACTTTAAGTGATATTAGTTCAAAAGAAAATAAGAGATTCACAATGCAAAACACAAGTGCAAATAGAAAAAAGATGACTTAATTCGTTCCACGAATTACCTCAAGTTCACAACTTAGCATTAAAAGTGCAATGGCTTCTAAAGACAAGGAACATAATGCAAGAAAGGTCATGGCAATATGGTGGTATGATGTTAATGTACCATTTAATGGTGCTAAATCATATTATCATCAACCAATGATAAACGCCATAACATCAATGAGACCTGGTTTTAAAGGACCATCATATCATGATTTAAGGGGACCACTTTTAAAAGGTGTAGTTCATGATGTCCATGAATACCTCTTTGAAATCAAGGCTGATTGGAAACTTTATGGATGCTCCATTATGGCAGATGAGTGGTTAAATAGAAGGAATGTACCAATCATGTATTTTCTTGCTTATTCTCCAAGAGGTACCATATTCTTGAAGTTAGTTGACATTTCGGGTCTTCGAAAAGATAAAGAGACATTGCTTGAAATGTTTGATGAAGTTGTCAAAGAAGTGGGGCAAGAAAATATTTTCCAATTTGTTAGTGATAATGAGTCTGCATTCAAGGCTGTTGGGAAAGCTTTACAACAAAGGCATGACACTTTTTTTTGGTCTCCTTATGCTGCCCATTGCATTGATTTGATGTTAGAAAATATTTCTGATCCAAGATATTTTCCAATGATTGATGAAACCATTAAGAAGGAAAGAAACATAACCAAATTTATATATAATCATACATGAGTTTTAGCTTTGATGAGGAAAGACTTTACTAATGGAAATGATCTATGTCGTCCTGGCATTACAAGGTTTGCTACCTATTTTTTAAGCATCCAATGTTTACTTAAGTTTAAGAAAGAGCTTCGACAAATGTTTACTTGCATGAAATGGGTAGAATCAAGTCATGGTAAAAGTGAAGTTGGAAAGGAAATAACTGCCATAATTTTACAAGATAAAGACTTTTGGCACCGATGTGACATATAGTCAAAGTTAGTGAGCCTTTAGTGCGAGTTCTTCGGTTAGCAGATAGTGAAGAAAAACCAGCAATGAGTTATTTATATGAGGCAATGGATAAAGCAAAAGAAGCCATCAAGACAAGGTTGAAAAATAAAGTATCTCATTATAGACCATATATTTGGGTAATTAATGCTAGATGGGATAAGTAACTTCATAGTCCATTACATGCAGCAAGTTGTTTTCTTAATCCTGGAATCTATTTTAGGACTTCTTTTTCAAAACAAAAGGAGGTTACTCGAGGTTTGCTTAGCACATTTACTAGATTGGTCCCTGATTGTGACACTCAAGATGTAATTAGTGGCCAACTTGAGGAGTATAAGAAAACAACTGGTGGTTTTGGCATGCTCCTAGTTATTCGTCAAAGAGAAAAGTTAAATTCAAGTAATAACATTTTGTTTTTTAAATATAATATTGTTTTGTATTTATAATATCTAATTTATTAAACTTTTATCTTATCTAGTTGCATGGTGGGAGCAATTTGGCAATGATACTCAAGAACTTTAAAAGTTTGCAATTTGAATTCTTAGTCAATGTTGTAGTGCAACTGGGTGTGAAAGAAATTGGAGTATATTTGAATTCATTCATTCTAAAAGGTGTAATAGGCTAGAGCACAAGAGATTGAGTGATCTAGTATTTGTTCGTTATAATTTGAGGATTTAACAAAGGTAAAATATTGATATTATCATATTAATAATAATATTGAAAATAATTATTACTATTTTCATTAACAATGATATCAATTTTTTAAAATTAAATTTATCATTAATATATATATGGTTTATATTCATGTTGTTTTTTCCATGCTTATACTTTATAGGAATTTGAGCAAAATAAGGGATGTTTTAGATTCCATCAGCCTTGATAACATTGACCTATTGAATGAATGGATTTGTGAAGAACCTAGCCTTCTTAGCGGAGATGATATAAGTTGCGAGACTATTGAAGCACCTTTATCTACTTTGACTTTAGAGGATGAAAAGACATGTTTTGATGACGATAATGAGCTTGGTGGAAATGATCAACTATTGGAATGTCTAGTTGATGACTTTTCCTATACACCACCACAAGATCAAGATCCTTATTTCTATGTTAATGATGGAGATGATGTTTGATTTATGTTTCTTTTATGTTAAAACATTTTACTTTCATAATATTGTAGTGTTTTGTTTAAGTTAAATTACTTTAAAACTTTAAGTTAAAGTTCTATTTAATCTTGACTATTTAGGAATATTTTAAATTTGAAAATTATGTTTGTTAGTATTGTGTTTGTACTTTGTAATGCATAATTTATAATTAATTTATCTTGAATTTGAATTATGTTTATTGATATATATATATAGTACAACCCCGAAACGGCACGCCGAAACGCTTCGAAATCGAAACATTCTGTTCCAATTGAAAAAACAAAACACCTGCCGAAACAAAATTAACAACATTGTTTTCAATAAATATAATATAAACTCTTTTTATTACTCAACTGGAAACCACACACAAAGGAGGTTCCAATCGGATTATAAATTGTTAACTTGATTACATTAGTTATCTTATTTGAATAATGCTAATACTTGTAAATGTTGTCAAGTATTCATGATGTTAATTTATGTTAACAATAAATCAAATTCCTTTCATAGCATAAGTGTCGGTTAAGCCATACAGTAGGCTGCGAAAGGGTCAAGCATTTATTATACCAAGGGTTATACAACATAAATCTAGATTAACCTTTTAACAAGCAAAGTATTAAGAGTGAATAAGATAACAAATACAAAACATGTTAGTATCAAACATTAAAGTCCATGTTGAGTTTACACTATACTTATTCTTACACCATTAGTGTAACCTTTTCACCTTGACATAATAAACTTAGCTAAACATAATGAAGAAGAGAAACATAAATAAACAATATAAGAACATAAGTATAATGAAAAGCATAAACAATATATTAATGAAAGCAAAACTTAAACATTATAAAAATACAAAGAAAGAAAGCAAGAATATGATCTTGATCTGAAAGCCAAGATGCCTAAATGCATATCAAATGCCTCCTTTTATAGGCCAAAATTCAGAACTATTGATTTGATGACTAATTGTTGAGTGGGTGACCACATCTTGATTTGGTGACAATCTTTGTCTTCTTGTTTGAACAGAAGGTCATTGCTAATATCAGAATTTGAACAGATGGTCTTCGTGAAAGTTATAGGAAATTATCTCAGCTTTCCTACAAAAAAAAGAATTGGTGCATTTGGACTTCTAGAACTCGAGATATGGGCTGAACACTAAACAATGACGTGGCTGCAGGACAAATTCTGACTTCTCCATTATTGCTACAATTTGAACTTGAAAACGGCCTTTTTGAATCTTGGACTCCATGAAAGTTTTAGGCCTATGTCTTAGCTTTTCATCCATATAGACCAGACCTAAATCCAAGTTCTATAGCTCCAGGTATGATCCAATAACCGAATAGTGTTCCAGTTTGGACTAAACCAACATGTCTTTTCTAAGCTTGCCCCTCTCTTTGTCTTCTCAATTTCAGTAGTTAAACTCATCAATCAATCCTTTGATTTATATGATAGGCCTGAATTTAAGATGAGTATTTATCATAAATTAAAGATATCTTATGGTATCAGAATTGTTATTATAAAACATGCTTTAGTTAAGGAGTTATTGATACTTCAAGTGTAAAATGATGATATAAAATCTTGATAAAAATGCACTTTTAATTACTAATCAATTTTCCTCACATAAAGAGATACCATCTTCAATATGTTTTCCTAGTGAAATCACCTTACCAATACTAAGAGTTTTTACCTAACTCTCAAATGTTTACAAGGGTAATTTTTTTATCGTAATTAACTCTCTCAGTAGAGTAGATAATACAATTGAAAGATCTAATATATTTATATCTCACAAGATAACACTTATATAATTCAAAAATGTTTAAATGTAATGAGAATGAGATTGAATACTTTTATGCTAGATTATAAAGATTTAAGAACACCAATTAGAGTATAATTAAGGATTGATGTTTTATAGTGTTTTGCACTTAAATTAGCTTGTATATGATATACGTTTGGAATCCCTCACTAATTTTGCAATTGGACAAGCAATATATATGTTTATAAGAAAAACTAGTAATTAATAGTCGTTATAATCCTACTGACGACTAAAATGGTTGACTGATTCAAATGAGTCAAGCCAATTAATTGACCAGTTTCTGCAGAATTTATAGGGGTTCATTATTGATGAATAAATGGTTGACTGATTCATTTGATCATATCAAAAGGTTGACTAGATTATATAAAATTTTAATTTTAACAATTTAACCTTGGTGAATTCTTAAAACCGTCTATCTTAGATTATATCAAATTATATACCAATCCTTTAATGCATGCATAGTGAAGAGTGTGAATTCATTTTAATTATGCTATCAAGTAGGATATAAAAATTGACATTGAGCACTTAAAAAAAAAATACTTAGTCTAAATCTTCATTTTGTTTCATTCTTGGATTTCTTGATCATGAAATTCATTATGTTTGTTGATATGTTCTTTGAATAAACCTTTTAAAACTTATTCCTAACAAGGCATATTACCAGTCCATTTTTCATTTTATTATTACATCAAAATATATATAAAAATGAATATTTGACCTAAAGGCGAACATGATCGTGATACCGGGGTAACCTTGTTAAAAGCAAATTTGAGTAACATTATGAAGCTCAATTATCAAACAATCTAATGTTAAAGGATAAGACTGAAAAAAAAATTAATTTCTTAAAAAAAAAAAAGATCATAGTCAATCCGGGTTAAACTGCTAATGTGGCAACCATGTGCTTAGGATTGGGATGACCCTATGGAAAAGAAAGTAAAAAAAAGGATGAAGATCAATTTTTAATCAATAAAATATTGAATGATGAAATTAAAAAAAGAAACTAATTCTGAAAAAATCAAAATTTAAAAGATTTTATTTGACAATGAAATAAAAATTAAATGAGAATGTGATAATCTCATAAAAAGAAAAATGAAAAAAATTCAAAGCTTAATTTCTAGTAAATAAAATGTTGAAGGACAAAATTAAAGAATTTTTTAAATTAAACAGAGGTAAAAAAAACCTGACACAAGCCCACTTGGGTCAACATGCAAAATCTAAGACCTGGTCATGATACGGGGTAACCTTGTCAATAGCAAATTAAATAAAATTATTAAACTCAATTATCAAACCACTCATATTTAAAGGTAATCCTATAGAAAGAAAAAACTAATTCATAAAAAAGCAATGGAAAAAGAAATCATAGTTAACTCGGGTTAACATGTTACTATGAGCATAAAATTAAGGTAATCCTATAGAAAGAAAAGTGAAAAAAAAAGATGAAGATCAATTCCTAATAAATCAAATGTTGAAGGATAAAGTTGAAAAAAAAAACAATTTTAAAAAAGAACCTAAAAAAGACCAAAATCAATCAATGTTAACTTTCGAAACTGTGACTCTAGTGATAAGTCCAAGACTAACTTTAAAGAAAGAAAACCCTAAAAATACAAAAGTAAAATTCTCAATCAACAAAATGCTAATGGATTAAATTGAACAAAAATATAATAAAAATATTAGGGACCAAATTTAATATAAAAATAAATGAAAGTAAAATATTAAGGGTTGAAATAGAAAAAAAATCAATTAGGAAACAAATAAAAAAGCAGAAAATAACAAAAAAAATGATGATCAAATTTGATATAAAAATTAAATGAAGCCAAAAGATGAGGGACAAAATTAAAAAAAAATCAATCAAAAAAGATAAAATACAACATAAATTGCTATAAAAAAAGAGGATTAAATTAGTTAAAAAATAATGACAAGACACCTTTACATTTTAACAAGGAGAAGAAAAAAGTCTATTGAAGCTCAATCATCATGTTGTCGTGCACACATGCTTGACCACCGGGAAGACCATGTTGTGACTCTTTCAATGCCATTATAGAAGACAATGCTTGGCTATCAAAAAAACATCTCAAGCGCTGCCCGAAGAGCACGCGCGCGTCCCGCCCGCTAGCATGTATGATACACACTCCAATCTTTTTTGTTTTTAAAATAATATTTAGTAAAATATTAAATTATTATTTAACCAACTCGATTATAACTAAAAAATAATAAAAAATATAAAATAACCCCGAGATGCAAATTAGATAATTATTTTATTTTTAAAAATAATTTAATTATTTCACTTCACTTAAAAAAAATATGAAAAGACCAATTTTTGATTTAATTCCATCCGAATGAAGCATGAAGAAAAAACCCCTATTGATTTTTTTTGGAAGAATAAAATGATAATTTTATTATGTAATCTACAAAGAAATATTAACAAATATACTAAACCGTGTAGGGGATTCACTGTTCCTCCACACACAAAACACTGTGGATTACAACAGTAATCCACAATGTTTTTTCTCTTTTTTTTTTAAGCTTTTCCCTTTTTTTCTTTTTTTCTTTTTCATTTTTTTTTTCAAATTTTTTTTCAACTTTCTTATTTTTTTCTTTTTTTTCATTTATTTTTTTCTAAAATTATTTTTGTTGATTTTTCCTTTTAAATATTAATCTGGTTAAAATTTTTGCTTTATAATTTTTTTTAAAATACTGTGGATTGCTATGATGTTTTTACACTTAGTTTTTCTATTTTATTTTTTTATATATCAAAATTATATTTTTTGATTTTTTTATAATATTGAGCTGATTGAGAATTTGGTTTTGTAATTTTTTTCTTTAAAACATTATTGATTGCTGTAGTGTTTCTCCGCATGATTTTTTTTCTCTCCAAAATTATCTTTTTTTATTTTATTTTTTAATATTGAGCTGGTTAAAAATTACAGTTACAATATGTAAAGAAAGCACTGTAACTTTTTTTGAAAATTACTGTTCATTGCTACAGTGTTTTTTCCCACATGGTTTTTTGTATAATTTTTTTTCAAATCATCCGTTTCAATTTTATTTTTTTAATATTAAGTTGTTTGTGAATTACAATTACAAGTCATTACAAATAAGGCTAAATCATGTGGGGAAGCACTGTAACTTTCATCACAAAATACTGTGAATTGCTACAGTGTTTCCAACATAATTTTTTTTCCTTTTTTTGGTGTTTGTTTTGTTATTTTTTTTTCTAAAATTGTCTCTGTCGATTTTTTTTAATATTGAGCTGATTAAGAATTTAGCTTTATAATTTTTTTCTTTAAAACACTGTGAATTGTTGCAGTGTTTTTCCATGTGATTTTTTAATGATTTTTTAAAAAATTATCTTTGTCGATTTTTTTTAAATATTGAGTTGGTTAAGAATTATAATTACAATAAAACTAAATCATATGAGGAAAGCGTTGTATTTTTTCTCACAAAACACTGTGGATTGCTACAATATTTCTCTAAATGGTTTTTTATTTTATTTTATTGGAAAAAACGTTATAGTTTTCCTCACAAAACATTGTCAATTGCTACAACGTTTTTTCTTATGAGTTTTTTTCCTTCCAAAATTATCTTTCTTGGTTTTTTTTTTTAATATTAAGTTGGTTGAGAATTTAGCTTTGTAATTTTTTTTCTTTTTATTAACTGAAAAGCTAAATCATGTGACAAAAACACTGTATCTTTCCTCACAAAACACTGTAAATTACTACAAATCATTTTGTTCGGTCTCTAAGTTTTGGATCACCAACACAACTTTTTTTTCGTCATGAAATATTTGCTCCATCATACCTTTAATTTCTATTATAAATCTAGCGCTGATTCACAATTATAACATTATCAAATATATTTGTTTTATAAATCCGCGGCAGCGCGCGGACATGTAATCTCGTGTGTTACTATAGAATGAAAAAATGAGTTATTTTTGTTAATGAAGGCCTCCTCACTCCATTTTAAAACAAAAAAATTGTTTAGATACATGTACATGTACAGTATAAAATAGACATATTTTGAAATCTCGTTTGGCTTTTCAGGTGAGCACAAAACCTGAATGATTTATGACTGAACAAACCGAATTTTAAAAAAATAAAAAGAATTTTAAAAAATAAAAAAAAGGTAAAATCTGGGGTGACTTGGCTGATATAATAGGATCACCCGTGACTTATCAAAAATTCAGTTATAACTTATTAATTTTTATTTTTTTTACTAAAATATTATTATTATTATTATTATTATTATTATTATTATTATTATTTTATAAAAAATTTAACCCGAGCTGATGAAAATCCGATGAACTATTCAAAACCCGGTCAAAACTATGAAAGTAGGTCTCCGCCTTGTTAAAAAAGAAAAACCCGTGTTGCCTTATCCCTTTCCTAAAGCCCCGACCGCTGGAGCAACAGCAACTCTCCGCACTTGCAAACGCGTAACCAACCGGCGCTAAACCCCTCAAACTAAAACTCTAGAATTCTTGAAAGTGTCACTCACAATCCCATGAAAAAGAAAATCTTCCGTTGAACTTTATCAACTGATATAATTTATTTCATTTATGTGCTACCTACTAGAGAAGGAACAGTCACACTCACAGTCACGGTGATGGCTTCTCTATCATCAATTTGGCTTTATCATGGTGGGTT
>Ga0325411_1001662_pt1 | contig 24854 bp, 7 predicted proteins | sample PopdelMetagenome_13_FD_206181 | JGI IMG/M metagenome (GOLD analysis project Ga0325411, IMG submission 206181) | Populus deltoides microbial communities from Bellville, Georgia, United States - Xylem-PdIQD-R4 | ecosystem: Host-associated > Plants > Phyllosphere > Stem > Wood/Secondary xylem... | reverse complement strand
GAAAAATTACAATTTGACTAGTTTTATGTTATTGGACGTAATTTTCAATCTGGCTATCAGAGTTGAAATTTTACGAGGGATCTTAAAATATATTAAATAAAATCTGATTAAAATTTTAGGATGAGTTGAAATTTTACGAGGGATCTTAAAATATATTAAATAAAATCTGGTTAAAATTTTAGGATGAACGAAGTTTGGTAATGCTAACAAAAAAAAAAGACCGTCAAATAAAAGTGAAACGACTCATTAAGGGTAAAATGGTTATTTGTCATTAAAAAATAAAACAAATCAGCTCTTCTTTCTTTTTATATGTTGCAGACTGGGCAGAAGCAGAATATAAAAAGAAAGAAAAGAGAAGGTGAGAGAGGAAGAGAGAAAAGTAAGGGAAAAACGTAAAAAAAATTCCAATGAAAAAAAATTAAAAAAAAATGAGAAAATAACCTTATAAACTTACAAAGTCTCATTTATAAAACACTAAATAATAGTGTTTATTTTATTTTTCAAAGCTACAAACATTGTATCTCTATTTATTTTTCATTTGGTCAAAATAAATAATAGTGTTTTTCTATGTTTTATTTCTTTAATTTAGTTCAAAGAAAATTAATTAACATTATATTTAGAGTTGTGTGGTATTGCGGTAGCGGTTACATTTAAAAGTATTTTTTGCTTGGAAATGTATTGAAATAATATTTTATTTTTTATTTTTTAAAATTTATTTTTGAAACTAATACATCAAAATAATCTGAAATATAAAAAATATAATTTGAAGTAAAAAAATAAAATAAAAAATTATTATTTTTTAAAATACTTTTAAAAGGCAAAAAATAAATGGGTTCTAATTATAAGACAATAGGTGAAAAAAACGTTGTCTTTTCCTTTCCCTATGTTGCTGAGCGGTGGAAAATAAAACTTGTGAATGGTCATAATCAGTGCCGGTCCGAGAAGGACTCATTAAACAGTCTTAACACTTACGGGGACCAATATAATTACTAGTTGGATACCAGCGCTAGCTGGATACCCGCGCTACGTATATGACGGATTTATTTTTTTATTTTTTAAAAAACTATTATAAAAATTTATAATATTTTTTTTAATATTAATAATAATTTGTTTTTTAAATTTATTAATTATTTTATTAATGATATTAATTATAATAAAAAAATAATATTTATAACACAAATAATACTATTTTTTATATGAATATTTACAATTATAATAAAAATAATAATATTTATAACATAAATAATTATATTAAGAATTTCAAGGATGATTACAACACATAATAATATTTTTTATATCAATACTTTGAGTTATAATAAAAATAATAATATTTATAACATAAATAATACTATTTTTTATCTGAACACTTTGAATTATAAAAAAAAAATAATATTTGTAACACACATTATTATATTAACACATGTGGGTGAGCGCGGATGCAACCGGACCCAACTTGGGGCTGGACGCGGACGTCTCCTTGCCCACCTTGGGGTTGGGTGTGGACGCCTCCATGCCCAACTCGGGTGTGGGCGAGCACGCGTCCAACCCAACTTGAGGTTGGGATGGACGCGTGCAGCTCCCACTTGAGTATGGGCGTGGACACGTCCAAACCCAACTTGTACTGACCATTTTCTCTTCAATCATCCCTTCAATGCCAAATGCACCCCAGCGAGAAGACAACCTCATCCCACACCTGCTATCCTTGCAACTTTTTGTGTCAAGGGCTAAGCTGCTATTACACTGCTCCAATCCACAGTGCTTTGTGTCTATGTAAACAGAAACAAGGGCACTGCGCCAGGATGCATCTGTGCCCAGCTCCAAGGTGGGCATGGTTCGCGCCCACCTCCAAGGTGGGCAGGGGCAAGTCCGCGCCCAACCTCACATTGGGCTTGGACGCGTCCACGCCCAGTTCAAAGGTGGTGCGCCTCCAGCCTGGCGCTTGGGGTCTGCTGGTTGCAACCTTAGACATGCCCCCATCAAACAGTGCAGTCCACAGTAAAAACATTCACAGGGCCGCTACAGTGCAATTTACAGTAAAAGTACTCACAGTACACAATAGCTCGCGCTACAGTGAAACAATGATCCCTTTTAGCTATAGTTAAATAGTTAATTCTCCCAAAATAGAGGTTAACTCGTAAAAAAAAAAAGAGAGAGACAAAACGAAGAATGAACGTTTTACTTTAGAAAAGAGCATGCAAAAAACAAAAGTGTCTTGCGTGTTAGTGATGTAGTTTATAGTAAGACGACGACAACAACAATAATAAATTAAAATTTAAGGATTTTTAAAATTACCCTTAAATTGTAGAAAAAAGATCTGAATATTATGTCAATATTATACAAAACAATTTGAATAATAATCTAAATTGATCTAGCTAATTAAAATAAGCAATAAATAAAAGTCTAACCTGATTAGAAAACAAATATGAAAATAACAAAGAAAATAAAGAATATTCTAAAACAACAGCTTTCAAACTTAATTTGGGCATGATTTCTACGTTGATTGGCACTAATGAGTTGATCTAATAGGGAATTGAGTTTATAAAACTTCAATTTGTTCTAGTAATTTCATAAAAATTATATCTATTTTTATTAAAAAGTTTGCACGACTCGTTTCAATTTTTTTTGAAACGCATACTCATCAATCTGATCTATAAATATAGATGTTAGACGTTACATGTTGTGCAGAGTAAGGTCATGTTAGCTAGAATTGATATATATATATATATATATATATATATATATATATATTGTTAAATAACATTTAGTAAAAAATAGGGACAAGACAATGATTTATTATTATTATTATTATTATTAATGTGGGTATTCGGGTTAGTTTGCACGTAACTCGACTAATCCCACAAATTCTAAAGTTAATAATCATATAAATCTTCAGTGATTTTAAGATTTGTAAGACTTAAACTAGTAATTTTTAAAAAATAAATTTAAAATTTAATCAATTAAGCTATATTCTTGAATGATTCTACTCTTCATCGAAAACACTTCACATGTTTTTTTACAATTTCGTTTTCTATGCTCACCAAGCATGCAGGCGCGCATATTGAGAGATGAGAAAGCTGTTAGGCAAGTAAAATGGCCGGCAATGTGAAGATTAATCCAGCCTGATTGTTGCTGAGGATATCTTGGTGAAATGTAAAAGGAGGTACCAAAATAAAGTTTAGATTTTCATTTTCAAAATAGCAGTAACTGGAGAGAACAAAAGAGATAAAGAATGAGTTTAGAATTAAAAAAAATACAAATTAAAATCTAAAATTAAAATCTAAAGATTTAAAAACTGAAAATAAAATTCAAAGATTTGAAAAGATAAGACTTTAAAATTTTTGTTTTAAAAATATGATAGAAAAAGGGTCAAAATTGGGTTATTGATATAAAATTATATATTGTATGTGGATGTCTAGAGGTCCCTGTACTCTTTTTTTATTATCTTCATTCATCATCATCAAATTTATTTGAATCTCTCCAAGTTTATTTGAATCTACATCTTTTTATAATCTTCGAATTTACAAGTATTTTATGAACATGTGCCTTTAAATAGAAGTATTGTTGAGAGAATGAGATACATAGATATAACCACAAATTCATATGAAAGTACGTTCGCAAGAATGAAACTCAAAGGAATTGACGGGGGACCGCACAAACGGTGAAGCATGTGGTTTAATTCGATGCAAAGCGAAGAACCTTACCAGGGCTTGACATGCCGTGAATCTTCTTGAAAGAGAGGGGTGCCTTTGGGAACGCGAATATAGGTGATGCATGGTTGTCGTCAGCTCGTGCCGTAAAGTGTTGGGTTAAGTCCCGCAACGATTATATATATAAAAGAACAATGGAGATTAGGGGAATGAAAAGAGAGAACTTTTATTTGATATTCTATTTACTCTTTATTAATTATATTGTTCTATTATTGTATGCTTCTTGATACATGGTTTTATAATACGTTATCAACACGAATTGCTCCTCGCTTTCATCTTGAAGCAGACAATTATATTTGGTAAGAAGTAGAAGCACAAATTTCTTCTTACTTTTGTCCTGAATCAGATAATAATATTTGGTTTGTTCATAAGAAATAGAAAGTATGTTTTTCTATTGTTGTTATATGTTCTGCATTCTGTTTTGAGATCAAGTATATAAGATGGAAACCTGTGACAAAATCTTAAGATTATTCTCGGGTATAACAACACCTTGTACTGATCTTCGTTTTATATTTATATTTTTATAAATATTTTTTGTGTTTTAAAATCTATTTTTATATTCTAAGATATATATATATATATATATATAAAACCAAATTTCTAAGAATATTGATATTAAAAAGGTTGACTCGAGGCCTATAAGGCATAAAAAGTATAGATGTAGGAAACCCACATCAGCTATTATATGTGACTTTATAGACTTTCGATGATATTTGAGGTTTCATGAGTGCTAGTCTGGGGCGAAACCATAATAGAGCACCATTAATTCCTCATGCTAGCCTAAAGTAAAGTGTGTGCATAAAAAGGTGTTATGTAGTGAATGCATGGCATAAGTCCATATCCAATCTGTAAATATATAATGAAAATAAAATATATGAAATAAAAAAATACATAAATAAACAAAAACATAAAAACAATTTTAAATAATCACATAATATAGGCAAACAAACAAAAATAGAAAAGCACAACTAACACATTATTTTTCAAACAAGCAAACAAAGCCCGTACAAAATATATTTTTTCAGCAGAGTCATTATTCTTTCACAGGGGATATCTTAGATAATTATGAATAAAAATGAAAAATGGAGTAGCCATCTAATTTTTTATAGTAAAAACCCTAACTAATCTTCAAAGTTTTAGGTAAGGATCTAGGTATATAGTGGAGAAGACGACAATCACTCTACACATCCTACATAATGTAAGCTGCATCGTTACTCATTTTTAATGATAAAGGTACCTCTTTTGATTTTATTAAAGCTTGCCTAAACTAATATATACATGTATGTTAAGCCCATCCAAAAAAAAAAAATCTTCACAAACCTTTTGGAATTCACTATTTTCTTAATAAAATAACTTTTCATTTGTCAAAAAACCCATCCAAACCATTTCTAAAAAAAATAGCCAAAAATATAGGGATAACCTTTTCTTCATAACCCCGAACAACATTTATCATATACCAACAAAAATATCTAAAATTGCTTACCGGGACTTGAATGGTATGTTTTAAGCTTTTCACTGAAGAAATCTAAATGTCCATTAAATAAAAATACTTTCATATTTACATCTCGATTATTCTATTTTAATAATTGAACCTATATGAAAAAAAATATTAAAATTTATGGCTTAGTCGTAAAAAGTAAAAGATAATTTCAAAAATAAATACAGTTTTTTTCTCATTAACTAAATTTGCAAATGATCTCAACAAAAAAAAAACAATGACAATAAATATATATCTTATAATGGCCATTAAAAAAGATAAACATAACTAGATTAGCTGAGTGCAATTCATTTGAAGAGATCAATTATGATCATAATAGCCAAACAATGATATGATGAACTCTATCATAAACTAAGGTGATAAGTTTTTCATGCTGATGATGAAAATGAATAATAATGAATAACAATCCTTAAACTACATTTTGAGGGCAATGACAAATGGAGTTAATGAGTTAATGTGGAAGAAGCTAAAATGAGGGATAAATTATACTCAATTAATGATAAAAAAAAATGAAGAACATAGGAAGACAAACTCGTGGTAAGCATTGAAAGTAATGGGGCCGCTTAAACAATTCAAGCAAGTCGGTAACTAGTTATTGATATTTTTAAAGCCTAAGGTCTTCAAAGATACAAATAACATAAAAAGAAATATTGAACTTTTACAATGTATAAGTTATGTTTTTCTTTGACTTAAAAGGTATGCTTCACAAATAAATTAAAATAAGTCAGTACTATAACTTTCAATTCATTGAGCTATGTGCTTTATAAATTATCTCAAAGACAATATTTTCTTAAATATGATTATTAGGAAGGATGTTTTTAGTTTGGCCATAACATCAAAAATTTAAAAATTATCATCACATTATTTTTGGCCCTATCATAAAGAACTTTAAGCATTACCATAAAAAAGTTTAGCCATGTCACCAGGAAGTCTAAGCCTTACAATTGGAAAATCTAAAGCCCTGTCACCAGGAAGTTTAAAGCCTTGCCATCAATAAATTTCAAGCCCTATCATAAGAAAATTCAACCTATGCAACTAGAAGTTCAAGCCTTTCTATCAAGAAATTTCAAGCCTCCCATTAAAAGGTTCAAGCTCTAAAACTAGGAATTTCATGTCCTATCATAAAAAAAATCTAAGCCTTATCATAGAAAAAGTTCAAGTTGAGTCTTAATCAAGACATCATTAGACGAATCTTATAATCAGACAAGTCAAATTAAATTCTGCAATCAAGACTATTTTAATTAATTTTTTATTTTATTTTGAGTGTAGTCACCTTTCTATAAGACTATTTTGTTTTATATGTTATGAGAGTAGTTTCCTCTAGCTGAAACTTTTTTTTTTAAGGATAATTTTCTCTTAACAAGACTATTTTATTTATTTATTTTGTTATGAGGGCATTTGCTTCTTGATTAGACTATTTTATTTGTTTTTTTATTTTTATTTTGAGTGTAGTCGCCTCTCGATGAGACTATTTTATATATTTTTGTTTTGAAGGTAGTTGCTTCTTAATAAGACTATTTTTCCTGTTATGGAGGTAGTCGTCTCTTGACAAGACTGTTTTATTTATTTTTTGTTTTAAGGGTCATCACCTTTTAATGCGACTGTCTATTTTATTCATTTATTTTGTTATGAGGATAGTTGCCTCTCGAAACTATTTTATTTGTTTTTTTTTATTTTTAAGATTAGTTACCTTTTGACAAAATTGTTTGTTTTTATTTTAAGCTAAAGTCATAAAAAAACCCTTTCTTTTAGTTCCTTATAAAATTACTGTACAAAGTCAAAGGAAAATAAATTTTTCATTTTCTTTGTACCGTAAGTATTGTAAAGACTTAGTTGTTATAATTAATTTTTGAACCTCAATTTTTCAATGTTTTTTTTAATATAAAACTTTTTTTAAAACCATCTTCTTATGTAATTTAGTCCATTTACAGTCATTTCATGATTTTAAGCACTTTTGTTTTATTTTGTATAAGTTCTTATAATAAGAAAACAAAAAAGAAGAAAACAAAATCAAGGGGTGAAATGATGAGCAAAAAAAAAAAGGGAGACCAAAATGATGGATGATCAAATATTATAATGGAAGATCATATAAATGAGAGAAAAAAAAAGAGAATTAAGCAAAATTGGAAAAATTATATACAAATACTAGTTAAAAGGAGAATAATGTATAAAAAAATTAATTTTTTCAATTTAGGTTTTTTCTTTTTTGATAGGAACTAGAACAATATAAGTAGAAAAGATTAAATGAAAATTCTCAATAAATAGAAAGACATAAAAAATGCCCATACAAACAAGGACATAGAAAAAAAAAATAACACCTTCTCTTATCCGGAAAAAACTAATCCTAACAAAAAACAATTCACAACATCAATTGTCTTTTTTTCACTCTCTAGTTGCTCCCCCTTTAGTTCCCAATTTCTCTTCTTTCTTTTAGTCACATAACCTTCTTTTATAGGTAAAAGTGCTTGGAAATTAAAGTTTTTGTTTGAAGTATATTAAACCATTATTACATGGCAAACAACTGTCTTAAGTTCAATACTTATTAAATATGGTTAGAAGTATGTTAAGTCATTCATATTTACCAATATCATTATGGATGTATACATTATAAACTTTCATATATTTATTAAATAAGGTTACTAGCGAGACAATTCTAAAAACACTTTATGAATTGTGAATTGATGGGAAATCTAGTTTAAAGCACTTGCATATTTAGGGTTGCTTGATATAAGTATAAATTTATAATCCACTTGAAAAAAAATTCAAGAATTCATTAGCTATTTAGAAAAATCTAAAGGGTATAAATTTTCTTATTGTAACCATAACGCAAGAATTATGGAAACTGGAAATGTTAGGTTTATTAGAAATGATGAAGTTAGCAAAAGTGAAAAACATACAATATAAAAATTTAAGAAGTTAAGGTACAAGTTGTATCACCTTTTACATCTTTTAAAAACATTTCTTCTCTAATTGTTAAATAGTTTAACAATTACTAAGAATAACAATTGAAAGATTATACATCCCATAATGAAAACATTATTAATAAACCTATAATAGATAAACCACAAGAAATAATATTAAGAAGGTCTCAAAAATAGGGAATATATGTTATTTCAAATAATTATGTGGTTTATGTATAAGAGTCAAAAATTAATTAAGGAATTAATGATGATTTGGTTTCATTTTCATTTGCCACTAATAGTGGTAATTCTAATAAATAGGTAGATGTAATGAAAGATGAACTAAAATTTATGTAACAAAATAAATTTTGAGACTTTGTTGAATTACCTGAAGGTTGCAAAAAAATCTATGTAAACAGGACTTTAGAATTGAATGAGACTTAAATGGCAACATTGACCTATACAATGCTATGCTTTTTATCCATTATTTTACTCAAAAAGATGACATTGACTATAAAGAGATCTTTTCACTAGTTTATATAAAAAAACTCACTCAAGATTATTGTGATTCTGGTAGCTTATTATGACTTAGAGTTACATCATATGAATGTTAAAAATATTGTTGTTATAAATAGTAGTTTTAAAAAAAAAGTCTATGTGGATTTTTAGTTGAAGGAAAGAAAAACATGGTGTGTAAGCTTAAGAAATCAATATACAAACTTAAATAAGCTTCCAGATAATGGTATCTTAAGTTTATTGATACTATTATTTTCTTTGAATTTTTTTTAAAAAATAATGACCTTGTAACTAATTTTTTGGTTTACTAAAAGAGACCAAGAAATTACTCTTTTACAACTTTGAGATGAAAGACATTAGAGAGACAACTCATATGATTATGGTAGAAACATTCTAATGAAAGCATATTTTTTAATTGCAATAACTCTTTTCTATGAAAAAACCTATCATGATATAAAAAGCAAGTTTTAAAAAATATTAAAATAATATCTCAATATTTTGTATGTGATTGAAGGTAAAAAATAATTTATAAATGTTATAAAATTATGTCAAAAATATATTTAGAAAATTTAAAAACTATTTTTTCAGTGAATATTGATGAGCTAATTTTTTTTCCATATCAACCATATACTAATTAGAAACAAATTTTTAATATTCATATAAAAATCTATAACATTATTTAAGAACCATGAAAAAATGAATAATAATTGAAATATCATGCTAAGCCTTTTTTTTAATATAGTGTATTTAAAAAATATTAAAAAATAAATAGAAAGTGGATAGGGCTGGGCACATGAAAAATATAAAGAAGGCTCGCACTCATAACTTTATGCTTATAGCTTTTTTTTAAGGGGTTGATAACATGTCGTCTAACTTTTCATTTTTGCACGACGCATCATTTACAAGCTCAATTTCTTGTCATTAAAAAGGTGGTTAAAAAATCAAGTTAGGGTTTTTTTTCCCCAAAATATCATTTGCAATCTATTTTCACATAAAAATAACTAATAAATACCTTTATAATCTCAATGAATTAATTTCTCATCTCAAATACCCTTATCATTTTAAAACTCTTGATCAAATTATCTTAACAAAAAAAATTGAATGCAAAAGTAGAATTAGATGTAATGACACTACTAAAACATTTAAGGCCCTAGTAAAGGCGTGGAAGTCTTTGTTGAAGTATGAATATTTTAATTCACTTACCATAATTTATTTTTTTAATGTAATTATTAATTATAATTGTTTTATTGCATTTAATTTTTTTGTTGCAAGGCTCATCCGAAATTAAGGTTTATTTGAGAAAACATTTTCATCGCTTGGATATCCTTAAAGAGACATGAGAAAGATATAGCAATTTAGCTCAAGCACAAATACTAGACATAGGGTTCAAAGATGAGAAAGAAAAAAGAATATTGATGACATTGAATAAAAACAAGCAAATAATAAGATTCATTTAGAGAACTTCCATCTTTTTATAGTGAAAGGTTTACATCAAAGCTAAGAACCTAAGATCCATTATCTTGTACTCCATTTGTGTCAATAACATCTCTTAAAATAACAAGCATCAATTACAAATGATTATCCTTGAGATTTAAGAGAAATGACTAGTGCAATGAAAGAAATTGCATAAGCCATTCTAAACACAAACAATTATGTTCGGAATGAGGCAAAAATATTTGAAGCAATAAATAAATTAGGAATGGAAGGAGCTAATCTCCTAGATGTGGTTTAATGTCTTATAGGTTATCCTAATTGTATAAGATTTTTTTACATGTCCATATGATCTTCACATCAAATGGTTGACTAGAGAGATGAGAGCTGATCTCCTAGATGTGGTTTATTGTCTTATAGGTTATCCTAATTGTATAAGAATTTTTTTGCATGTCCATATGAGCTTCATATCAAATGGTTGACTAGAGAGATGAGTTGGTGATATGTTATTGGCTCGATTAAAATTATGCATGTTATTGATTAATTAAAACTATCAAAACTATTATAAATTAAGAGGTGATATTTATGTGATTATTAAAAACTAAGTTTGAAGTTGAACTTTCTTGTCGCATGGTAAGATGTTGTAAAAATTAAAGATGACAAATGTTTTAATACTTGAATTATCAATTTTATAATGTTGACCCCATTATCTCATGAGACATGTCTCAAATGCTGCAATTGGAAATTTGAATTCATAAGATTCTTTTCCATTAACATGATTGGTGGTCAGCTCGATTTTTTTTATTTTTTTCATACTAGAAAATTATCAAATACAAATAAAAATACTGGCTGGAAAAAATCCATTAGTAAATTATGATAAAATTTACCAATAAAATATTTTCTCTTTATGTCTATCGATATATACCGATGAATTTTTTTTTATTGGTGTATATCGAGAGAATTATAGTGGGAAATGAAGAAATGAAAAGAAAAGAAAAGAAAATAACATGTCATTGTTACATACGATATTATCGACAAAATAAACTTGTCGCTAATATTCTTCAATAAATTCATCAGTAATATTTAAGTTATAACTTGGTGATTGACATCCCCTCTCTCCCTCCCCCATTTCTTTCTTTTTCTTTTTTTCTTTGTAAAAAACAGCTACCTCTTTATTTTATCACAAATCAAATTCTCATCATCACAAATCTAGCGACCCTAACACTCAGTCTGTTAGCATCCCTGTTCTGATTTAATTTCTTTTGAAGATTTCCAACATCAAATAAGCAAAACTATCTATTTCTTATTTTAACCCATTTTTTAAATGTTAATTTTCTTGGCATTTTGGTATAGTATATGTAGTTTGTATGTGTGTTTACTTATTCAATAGCCTTTTTCCATAGAAATTTATTATATGAATTCATGATTTGTACATGTTAGAGTTTGTTTGAGATTTTGAAAAATCATATTTGTTTGTAATTTGATGAAATTGATTTCAATTTTTGTGATTTAGGTGTTTTGTAAATAAATAAATAATGACTTATTTAATGAATATCTTTCATATTTTATCAATTTCATTGTTAAGTTGAAAATTTTGGTAAATATAAAGGAATTTGAATCTTTGTAGAAAATTGATAATGATTAAGGGTACTATTATAACAAATTGAATAATTTTGAGTTAAATCAATGATAACTAATTTATTTAGTTCACATAATTAATTATTACATGTAGTCATCAATATTTTATATATGTTTGATATAAGTAATAGATGATCATTCTTGGATATATTAAGTTTCACCCGAAGAGTTGCGCATGATGAATTATTGTAATGAGATTGAGGGTTTTATTAATTACTCACTATCTAATCCAAAAAATATTGGTGGAGACGGTATTAGATATACATGTAATATGTGTACAAATAAAAGTTTATCGATCCAAATATTATACAATGCATCTTCTACAAAAAGAATTTATAGAAAAATACTTGTGTTGGTTTGCGTATGGAAAACCATATGTTCTTTACAAGATCATGGTAGAAAGGATGACTGAGTTAATTTCTAATTCTAGTAACGTGCATGAAGTTGTAGATGATAATAATAATAATTTTTATAGGAATAGATGCGACATGAATGAATTAAAGTTATGTAAATAAATATTTAATCATAGATGAAGAATTAAATATAGATGTAATTAGTATTTTTTAAACCACAATTAACTTTCCTTGATATCAACAAGAATGTTGCGCGCGCGCGCGCGCCCACACACACACACACACACACACATATATATATCTGATTGCAATTATAGTTTGATAATTTGAGTATGTATTTGCTTCCTAAAACTAATTAAACTATAATTAAAGCTGCTCAGTGTTTTACTGTGGACTGCACAGTACAGTCCACAGTAAAACGCTGAGCAGCTGCTTTCTTCCCACTTTTTTTTTTTTTGCTTTTTTACCTTTTTTTAAGCTGTTTTTTTCTTTGTTTTTTTTAATGAATATTTTTTTGTTTAATTTTTTTTTGTTAATGTTAAATTTTTTTCTATTTAGTTACCAAACTTTTATGACGGGTTCCGAGTTTGACGGGTTAACTCGAATTCTTTTTTCTGGTTTTCTTTTTAATTAATTATTTTTTGAGTGCAGTCCACAGTGAAATGCTGATCTTTTTTTTTTTTGCCTTTTGCTTTGTTTTTTTAAGCAGTTTTTTTCTTTGTTTTTATTTTAATGAATATTTTTTGTTTAATTGTTTTTGTTAATTTTAAATTTTTTTCTATTTAGTTATCAAACTTTCATGATACGGGTTCCGGGTTTGACGAGTTAACCGGATTTTTTTCTGGTTTTTCTTTTTAATTAATTTTTTCATTTATTATTGTAACTATGATGATTTACCTTTTTTTTTCGTTTCTATTTTTTTACACTGATGAGTTTAGTTTTTTTTGGTTGGGCTATTTTTTTTTATTTTTTTTAATGTCTTTCTAGTTTTTTTTTTTGCTTTTTTTTGCTTTTTTCTTTTAATAAATTTTTTTTGTTTAATTTAGTTTGTTAATATTAATTTTGTTTTTATTTAGTTATCAAACTTTCATAACACGGATCCCGAGTTTAACAGGTTAACCTGATTTGACAAGTTAGCCTATTTTTTTTTGCTTTTTTTAATTAATTTTTTTCATTTAGTTTAGTTTGTTAACGTTGAATTTCTTTCTATTTAACTTCGACTTCCATGACACGTATCCCGAGTTTAACGGGTTGACCTGGTTTTGGACTGCATAGTGCAATCTACAGTCCAAAGGCTGAGCTGTTTTTTTTTTTCCAGTTTTTTTTTCATTTTTTATGCCTTTAGATTTTTTTTTTGCTTTTTTCTTTGTTTTTTTTCTTTTAATGAATTTTTTTGTTTAATTTAGTTTGTTAATGTTAATTTTTATTTTATTTAGTTATCAGATTTTCATGATATAGATCCTAGGTTTGACGGGTTAACAAGGTTTGACGAGTTAACCCGTAATTATTTTTTTTGCTTTTTTTCGTTTTAATTAATCTTTTTTGTTTAGTTTAGTTTGTTAATGTAAAATTTCTATTTAATTATCAGACCTTCATGACACGTATTCCGGGTTTGATGGGTTAACCCGAATTGTTTTTTCATTTTAATTAATTTTTTTCATTTAGTATAGTTTGTTAATGTTAATTTTTTTTCTATTTAATTATCAGACCTTCATGACATGTATCCCGAGTTTGACGGGTTAACTTGATTTGACGGGTTAACCCGGTTAATTCAGATTTTTTTTTCTTTTTTTTCATAGTGCAGTCCACAGTGAAAAGGCTGATGCCTTTTGTTTGTTTTTGTTTTTTTCTTTTTAATTAATTTTTTTCGTTTAATTTAGTTTGTTAATGTTAAATTTTTTTCTATTTAGTTATCAAAAATTCATGACACGGATTCCGGGTGACGAGTTAATCTGGTTTGACGGGCTAGCCCGATTAATTCTGGGTTAACCCATCAATTTTTTTTCCCATTTCGTTATCAAACTTTCACGGCACGAATCTAAGGTTTGATGGGTTAACCTGGTTTAAAGGGTTAACCCAGTTAATTCATATTTTTTTTTCTTTTTTTTCATTAGTTTTTTTCTTCATGTTGGTTTTTTCTTTGTTTTTTCTTTTTAATTAATCTATTTAATTATCACACTTTTATGACACGACTTTGTAGTTAGACCAACATCCAAAGCTATTGAGTTTGATATTGCAGTTAGACTCACTTAAACTTGAGCCATGCAAGTTTAATATTATTATTAATATTATAAATATTATTTTTGGGTCAGGTATTGCAGCCAAACCCAAAACTCTTAGGTATAACTTTATAAAAATACCTAATACTTTTAAATCTTATTTTTTTTTAATATTTTTTATATAAAAAAAATAACCCGCAACAACACACGGTTATGAAACTAGTGGCAGCTAAATGAGCACAAGCATTTACAACCGCTGCATAAGTGATGCTGTAATGTATTTTATTAAAGATTAATTTGAGAGTGGTATGCATAATATGTAAAAACTTTTTTTTTTCTTTAATGAAGAGAAAAATAGTCAAGGCAAGTAATTTCAATAAATATTTCGAATAATAAAATTAATAAATATTTCAAATAATAAAATTACGTGATTTAATAATTTATTTTAAACACAATAATTTTATAATATTATTTTAATATATTTTAAAATAAACAATCGTAATTCGTAACCATACTCCCAACCTAAACTTCCTCTCTCTCTCTGGCCCACCGGTGCAGGCGCAGTGTTTGCGAGACGCTATTTTACTTTTCGATTAAAAAAACAAGCACACAGAGTACCGAGTACTCTTCACTGACCTCTTCGAATTTCGAATATTTAAGAAATTAGGAGGGAGGGTGAGTGCGCAGAGAAACCTAAAACAAACCCCTCCAAGTGATCTCTCTGTTTTCTCTTTTCTTTTCCAAACATCAACAAAGAAAGAAAGAAATGGAGTTGGACCCTGATGACATCTTTAAAGACGACGAAGACGATCCCGATAGCGAATTCTATCAGGTCAGGTCCTTACTTCTTGTCACTTTTACTTACTTATTTTTCCCAAAAAATGAAACACTAATTTTGCTAAACTACATTCTGCAGCAAAGAGAATCGTCGAAAGAATTCATGGTCTACCTTGTCGATGCTTCCCCCAAAATGTTCTCATCTACTTGCCCTTCTGTCAGTATTCTCTCTCTCTCTCTCCTGTTTCTTTTGTATCAGAGTGTCTTTGTTTTTGCCTCAAAAAAGTGTTTTTAATTTTTTTTAATTTTTTTAAAATTATTTTTTAATGATTTTGTATAGTTTATATGTTAATGTCAAAAATAATTTTTTTTAAAAATATTTATTTGATGGATTTCCAAACGATTTTAAAAAGCAACCGAAGCCACAATTCTAAACACTAGCATGTAGCATTGCATAATAGCAGATTTCGTTAATTTCTTTTCCATTTACTTCATCCAAATGATTTATTTGTAATTAATAATAGACTTTGCATAAGAAATGCTGCTGTTTTGTGGCTGTGGACATGTTTTTTTTTTTTTTTTTTGTTTTTCTTGATTTTGGTGGTATTGGCAGGAGGACGGAAAGGAAGAAACTCATTTCCACATAGCTATCAGTTGTATCGCGCAGTCATTGAAGACCCAAATAATTAATAGATCGTATGATGAAGTTGCAATCTGCTTCTTTAACACTGTAAGTCTTTTTATTTGTTTTTGGCTTTAATAGCCAACACAAAAAAAGGTGTAAGTAGATGAAAGAAACAATACATTTTGCAATTCCATAGTTGTAGTTTATCCTTTTCTTGGGGTTAGTTTGGTATTTATGGTGGCATGTGATTTGACAAAGTTACTTGGTTGTATACTTGTCTTCTTTTAGGATCACATGCTAGCTATGATGGAAGTTGTTAGCATATTTAGTTCACCATTATTTGATAATCATTGCAGAGGGAAAAGAAGAATTTGCAGGATCTAAATGGTGCTTTTGTATTCAATGTTGCGGAGAGAGAGTATCTAGACAGGCCAACTGCAAGACTTATCAAAGATTTTGATTGCATAGAGGGTAAGTCTCGACAGCATATTCTACGTGCTTTGGAACAGATTTATTGATTTCTGGTCCAAACTCTTTATGTTTCTCCTCACTCATTGTTATAGCAGACTGGGTCCTTTAGTTTTTTTTTTTCTTACATTGAAGTAAAGTTACTCAACTTTATCTAACCTTACATTGTTTTTGGACCGCTGTTGTTTTAAACATAAAAAAATGTTAATATTTTGCGTAGTTAAATTTTTATGTGCTGAAATTGTATCACATCGATTGTGTTCAATGCACCAGTCTTTTGTCATAATCGTTGCTAGCATCGTGTCTGTCTTTCAGAGCAAGACTTTGTCGAATCTGCATTTTGATGTCTAAAGTTGTGGAATTCCAACAACCTCTAACTAATTCCTAGTTTACTTTCCAATGTTAATTGTCAGATGGCATGGTACCAATGATTATTGAATCTAATAATATTTCTTTTCCTCTTGGAAGAATGCGTGGCAACTATCGCTGTCAAAGCTAAATGACGCAGTAGCCAGTAGTCATGCTTTGTATTTCATCTCTCTTTTATTTTATCTGGTATCTTGTTTTTCCTTACATGGTCTTTGAATCTTCTGGTTTCAAAAGTGGTGAGAGCTCAGTTCTCTAATTCTTAATAGCTTGTTGAAGCTGATGGTTGAGTTTGAATGGTCATAATTATCCCTGACTTATCATCTCCATAGATGTTTTAACTTTTGAAAAAAATAATTTTGAGGATCTTTGTATGCAAATATGGAAATAATGAGAGCAGTTTCTTACTTCATCTCAAATGACTTTTCATCTTATTTGTTTGCAGAATCATTCACGAAAGACATTGGCAGTCAGTATGGTATTGTGTCTGGGTCTCGGGAGAATTCCCTTTACAATGCTCTCTGGATAGCGCAAGCATTGTTGCGTAAAGGGTAATACACATTTTTCTTTGTCTTTGATGTTATAGCTTTGATTGTCTTCTAAGCTGAAGTGATATTTTCATCTTCTTTTTTAAGATCTTCCATGCATAGTTTCCTAATGTAAGGATGAAACCATCTCAGATCTGCGAAAACAGCTGATAAACGGATTCTTTTATTTACAAATGAAGATGATCCTTTTGGGAGCATCAAGGGTGTAGCCAAAGCAGATATGACCAGGACAACATTGCAGCGAGCTAAAGTATAGATTTCCATTGACATAACTAGCACATCTTCAAAATTCAACCCTTTGTGAGAATGCCATTCTTCACTTCAAATTTCATTGTTAAAGAATGCCGTTGCTACCTTTCAGGATGCACAAGATCTTGGCATCTCAATTGAACTTCTCCCCTTGAGTCAACCTGATGAGGAGTTCAATGTTTCACTTTTTTATTCTGTATGTCCTTGCCTACATCAGTTGATTTTTCATTGTTCCATATCTACTCCAGTTGATTTCTTTATTAACTTCTCCGGGTGGTAAGTTGATTTACATTTGATAGAGAATTCACTATATTTCAGGATTTGATTGGGTTGGAGGGTGATGAACTTGCTCAGTTTATGCCTTCAGCAGGACAAAAGTATGCATTTTCTTTTTTGTGGTACTCTTGCAAGGATTATTTCATTTTTCTGTCTGACATTGCATAAGTGCAATTGTGAAATTGGGCTTCTGGGGACTTACCATATTTTAAAGCTATGGGAAATGCTAATGCTCCAGGGGCAATAAAAACTATGACAAGTAGTGGCTATACTGTTATAAGGGCTCCATATGATAGTGCAAGTTTTTCTGGAATAGGAAAAACACTCTCTTTCACACACAAAAATGTTAATGAGCACCAAACAGTTATGCTCCTATGCTTATAGCTGTGCGCGCGCGCGCGCACACATATTAAATATATGTATGCATGTGTGTATGCTAGTGTGTGCGCTGTTCTAAACTGATGGCCATAAAAATATTTTATGGTTAGGAGTTACCTACCTAGCTGCATGTAAATGAGCTCTCTTTCTCTCTCTCTCTCTCTTTTTTTTTTTTTTTTTGTGTTGGAGACACCTGTACATCTTGTGATTAAGAGTTGCTAGTTATGTTATCTTCCACATATTGACATGGTTATTCTCTATATGTGGGGGCCTGCTTTGCTCACAGTAAACCCCAAAACAAACATCTATACAGGAGTCTCTCATGGGAACCCTTAAAACAGAGCTTTTTGTTGAGATGATAATTCTCATTGGCGCGTATAGCCTGCTATAATACACTCATCGATCCACAGTGATGTTTGAATATCTATACTTGCGTGCATTTCATGTGTATTTGCACACTATTCATTTCATAAAATCCTCTCACATTGTGTTCTAATCTCAGATTGCAAGATATGAAAGATCAGCTTAGAAAACGAATGTTTACAAAGCGAATAGTAAGAAGAATCACATTGTCAATTGCAAATGGATTGTCAATTGAGCTGAATACATATGCTTTGATTCGTCCAACTTTGCCAGGTACAATTACTCCGAACTTCTCTGCTGCATTATGTTATAGAGGCTTCTGCATAATATCTTTGTCATCACATAAGGCAGTTTATGAAATTTTTTTTGTGCTTTTGTTTCCTAGGGGCAATTACGTGGCTTGATTCTGTCACCAATCGTCCTTTGAAGGTAATAACAGATTGTCATGTTTCATTTTGTTTATTGGTTTAATGCTTACATTTATTTACATTGCACATATTTTGTGCAATGTAAGTGAATTATGCCTATTTGAGATCAGTAGTCATGATCATTTTGTGCTGCACTTTCCAGCATCTGGATTGTTTCTTATGGCATGATGCATTTCATGTAGCATTCTTTTTCCCTCATTGTGGTTCTAGCTTGTGGGATTTCATGAACTTTCTCCACAGTTTGGCACTGAAGGAGGTTAAGGAGATAATGCATTAGCTTTCTCTTGAGGTTTTATGTTCTGTTCAATGATATTCTAAAACAGAATATGGTGCTATATACTTGAACTTACTGGTATTTTACTTATTGCTCCCTAATCCACACCATAAAATTTCTTAAAAAGGAATTAGTTTCAAGTTAATTAGATACAAACTGGGGAGTTTCTTTACTTGCTCTAATCATATGTAATTGACTTTTAATTTATTCCATCATTTCCTTTTTGTTTTAGATTTTGGATTCACCTTGGGAGTATTAGATCTTAATCAGGTCATGTATTTTGACATTGTGCAGACCGAGAGATCTTTTATCTGTGCTGATACTGGTGCATTGATGCAAGAACCTGCAAAACGATATCAGCCTTACAAAAAGTAAGCATGTTTCACTTCTGTCGATTATGTTATTTGTAATGCTTTTTTTATTTTTCTTTCTTAGTTGATTCAAGAACCTGCTACATCTTTTTTTTTTGCTTTCCCCTTTTCATTTTCTTTTAAATTCTTCTTAGGAGTATATGATGTAAATAAATTTCCCGTTAGATCATTTAATATTGTAACTTAAAAGTTGTCATACCCTTACATTTTTCACACCGTCCTTTTTGGCATGCTGATTTTGGTATATGCCAAAACTTTAATATTTTTTTTTGTTATTTGATAAATTATGGCGGCTGTCTACTTGCATTTGTTGCCTAATTAATCAATTTATGGTTCAGTGACAATATCATGTTGTCTGTCGAGGAGCTGTCTGAGATCAAAAGAGTTTCAACGGGACATCTTCATCTTCTTGGATTCAAGCCCTTAAGTTGCTTGAAAGATTATCATAACTTGAGGCCTTCGACATTTATTTTTCCTAGTGACAAGGTTCCTTGATTCTTTTCCTTGAACAGTATTTGGGTATTTTCCTAAAGTTCATGATGCCTGTTCTGCTTTGGTTTGTAGATCACAACTTTTTTTTGATGACTTAGCATGCTTCTTCAAGCCTATAAATGGCCATGTAATGCCACAGCTAAATAATTTATACCCCTAGATTGGGTTACAACTCTCTATATCTCCCTTTAGGAATTGCAGTTAGTGGAGAGAAATGGATTCCCTAGGTTGGTATTGCAATGTTATAGGATTCTATATAGAAGATGGCACATTCATGGAAATAAATTTTTTTAAGAATGCATTAGGTAATCATCGAATGCATTAGGAGTTTTTTTAGTTTCACATTATCTCATACAGAGAGTACATTTGGGCAATTTGGCAATATCTTGGTTTCATGGGTGTGCAGTGAATGATATTTTGATCCACTTCACCTACAAAATTGCATCTAAAGGACATAATATGATTTGTTCTGTTGATTGTTTCTACTTTAGGATATATAAATCTAGGTAAGTGGATTAAACTTGATAGCTTGAATTTACTCATCTCCACAGTTTGTCTTTGAGAATGTCATTTCTATGATGAACATGAAGAATAATTTTAAGAATCATGTTAGAATGCTCTTCAAAATCTTAATTGTATGCATGTGTTTTTGGGTAGCTATGCTTCAATATATTGGTGAATGTTATTTTATGTTATTATTATTTGGTCCTTTGAAGGTCAGGGAGCTTTGATGGTTCTCTTATGAGTCTGTCTAGATTTGCCTGTGCCTTGCTTACAACATAAAAGCATGTTAATTGGAAGTCTGGTAGTGAAATGGTAGAATATTAATACTTTCAAGCCACTCAATTGTTCCCTTTTCACTCTCCATTAAAGCTCGATACTTCTCTCTTGGGGCTATGATGGATGTTATAACTAGTAGTAGTTATCTTATTAAACAAAAAATATATGCACTTCAGATATTTGGTGATTGTAAGATTATATTTCCAGATTTTTTCTGAGTTTCTTTGTTTCAACAGTCCCATCTTGCTTTACATATATCCTAAAATCATCTCTTCCCTGGTATGTAATAGCGCTTTTTTCTTTTCTGGTTATTGGTTGCAGGAAGTGATTGGTAGCACTTGCATTTTCATTGCCCTGCTTAGATCCATGGTAAACCTTAAACGGTGAGCAGTGTTTATTTTGCGAACTATAGTATTATTCCTTGAACTTGAACCCAAATATTTATAAGATATAATCTAATAATATCTCTCATTTGTATTGCTATGTTATATTATTTAGTAATGAGATAAGTTTCTACTCATGATAGACGCTGTCTGTATTTATTTAGATTTATTATTTATACTTTCCTTCTCCTTATTGTAGTATCTACAAATAGCATTTTACCCTTGTACCTGGGCAATTTTTGTTTAAGCCTGGGATTGTAGAAATTCATATTTATTTTCCATATCCTTAATCATAATATAGGGACCGTTCTATGATGCAATGGGCAAACTCTTGGTTTTTTAACCATGTCTTTGTGTCTAGACTTGAAACTTTAGTGCATCCACCTTGTATAAAGATTTCAAAGGGCACAACCATCTCCAAATTCTTCTTCCAGGACCCAAATTCTGTTGGAGCATAACTAGGTGATGGCTTTAATTTTTGTGGTGCTACTATCCTACACTTTATGTGGCTAGGAGCATCAAGATTCCTAACTTTAGCAGCTCCACTTTCTTTTTGGTTATGGAAAAGCAGGAATATAAATTATGGAACCCAAGAGAAGTGTTGTTCGTCAATTGCAAAAGTTGATTTTTTTTAATCCTATCTCTTGAATTAGTCATGCTTTTTATTTATTTGCATTTATTTATTCTTAATTCTTTTTTCTTTCTTCATTCATTGAAAATTTTGCAGTTTTGCAGTTGCATTTTATGGAAGCTCATCTCGTCCTCAATTGGTTGCCCTTGTTGCACAAGTAAAATACTGCATTTTTAAAGTACCATTGGATTGTTGCATGCATGAATTTATAATTGGTGAACAAGTCTGATTTTGGCATCAATATGCCATCTTCATCCTTATATTATTTTGTCATTATTACTCTTTTTTTTGTCTATCTTTTGAGTTTCTACCCTATTCCATTAAATAAGTGGGAGACCCTGCAACTAAATTCTGCTCAAATGTAAAGAGTAATGAAATAAACTTGTAATGTAAACTGATTGATTGGTAGAGAGTACCTTAGGTTCCCAATACTTGTCTAACACGTTTATCATTTTGCTTATTTGTTTTATTTTTATTTTATTTTCCTAATTGTATTTCAAAATGCGATAATATTCTAACTTGATTGTCCCGCTCTGTGGTCTATTAAACTAAGGCATTTGAATAACCTCATGCTGTCATTGTGTGCAACTGTGTCATTTGCTGCTTTGTAATTGAATAGTATGCCCTGTGCTTTTGTTTTTCTTTCCAATATTTTTAGATCTCTCTTCCCGGATTTGAATCTATCTTTTTGAATTGAATACCATGCCTTGTGCTTTTGTTGAGTAATGAAAGAAAGTAATTTCTGGTGCTTAATCCATGCTGTTGAACTAGATTTCTAAGTTCCTTAAACAATGTGATTTATGTGATACAAATTGTTATCTTGAACTAATTATGCAGTGAACATAATTGCTGTTGTTTTTATGTCTAATTTCAAAATTACTGTGTCATTAATGTTGCTTATTGATATCTTTGAAAAACAGGATGAGATTATTAGTGCTGGTGGTCAGGTTGAGCCACCTGGAATGCACATGATATATCTTCCCTATTCTGATGATGTCAGGCATGTTGAAGAGGCAAGTACAATTTTAAGTTAATTCAAAATGGATTATATAGTAATCTTAGCAACAAGGGTATGGTTGACTTGCTGCAGATTCATTCAGACACAAATGCTGGAGCACCTCGAGCTACTGATGAACAAATTAAAAAGGCTGCTGCTTTAATAAAACGCATTGACTTGAAAGATTTTTCTGTATTCCAATTTGCTAACCCTGGTAAGCTGGCTTTGATTATTCAGACTTTGTACCTTGAAGAGTGCTTATAAATGCTAAGGATATATTTGGTGTGGGTGTGAAGGGTGAAAAGTTACCCTTTGTAACTTTTCACCCATTTTACTTATGTTTGGTACAAATTAGGGGAAAAAGGAAATTTTCATGGAGGTTTAATTTAACCCCAAAATAGGTTTAAATGTTAACCTTGTGGGGATGAAATACATGGTTGGCCGTTGTCTTTTGGATTTTTGGTCATATTTTTCCCATTGTTCCAGTTTGGTCATTGTTGCCCTTGCACTTACAATTCTTGCATTATTGCCCTTCTGGTTTTGGTTTTTGGTCATGTTTGTCCCCCGTGGTTTTGGTTTAATTTTCTATATGTGAACAAGATTTACTAGTACAAAACCAACAATGATCAATCCAAAACCATAAGGGCAAATATGACCAAAAATCCAAACCATGTATTTCATCCTCTTGTGGGGGAGAGGTGAAAAAAAATTTAGGGGGTGGATTTTGGGTCTCGAGTCCTTCCCTCCCCTTTTGTAGATTTTAACACTAATCTATTCTTTCTTCTCCTTTTATTTCCATTTTGGAGTGCAACTATATGTTATTTAATTTTTTGCTATTATATTTAATTTAAAATCTGATTTCTCTTTTTTTGGGACCAACTACTTTTCATTATTTCCAACTCCTACCAAACATTCTTAATACATCATCTCTTAAACCTTTCTTCACCCTTAACACTTCACCCTTAAATTTAAGATGTTATCTCCTTAACATTTCTTCAGATTTTTCATTCCATACCAGAAGCAATCTTAAGATGATTGGGAAAAATTTTGAAAACCTCTTCACATGGCTGTTGTCTAAACTTTTATATTATTTTATAGTCTAACTAGTGGTTTTGGCATGTGCACCCTCATGTGTATTATTCAAGTTAAAAAATTATTTTATTATTGAAATTAACACATTTAAATTGAACTTATTGAACTAGCTTCTGTGATTCGTATAAAAGTTATTATATGATGTTGATATAGATTTCCTTAAAAGTTTAATGGAAATTTTTATATGAATTCATGGACAGTGCGAATTGATGGCTATTATTGAGGAAAAATGTGATTTTAATTTGGATTCTTACTATGAATTGGAAATTGATGGCAATGAAAAAAGATGATTGGTTTTAACCTTTACTCGTACTGGGAGTAAAAGTTGGATTTCTGCTAGGATTAGAATTAGTACTGTTTAATTTATTAAGCATGTGATAGTCAATAAAGTTTTTGAAAGGTTCAGAAGCGCGCATACACCCATGGATTCTGGATTTGAACTAGGAAGAACTTTTATGCTCTCTTATATTTTGTCAAATCTACTCTGCAAATGATGAAATATAGTGCATGTTATTTTAGGTGTAGTAAAATTTTCCTACTGGTCAATCTGTATCTCAATCCCAATTTATTAATATATAGCATGCATTTATGAAGTGTGGTCTCTGCCTAAGCAACGCCTTGATTGAAGTTAGCGCTTTTATAATGAGAGATCCTGAATTATAGTGCAAGAAAATAAAAAGAATATCAATGTTTGGGTTGATTGAACATATAAAGTTATAAAATCTCAATTCATGTGGATCACAATTTTCATGGATATAGCACATTCCATAATATTAGTTTGCTGTAATATATGTTATAATTGGAGGACATTGATTTATGTGACCATGAGGAAATCATATAATTTTTCTTTTTCTTTAAATCTTAGCTGGATTCTCCTCATCATCAATTTCCAATACGTTTTCTTACAGGTTTGCAGAGACACTATGCAGTTCTGCAGGCCCTAGCTCTGGATGAAGATGACATGCCCGAAATCAATGATGAAACACTTCCTGATGAAGAAGGCATGGCCAGGTAAGATCAACCCGCAGCTTCCTATCCTTTGCTGCACCCATCATTCTTTCATTCCCTGCCCTTCATGTGGATCTTCACAATCA
>Ga0325411_1001661_pt1 | contig 24855 bp, 14 predicted proteins | sample PopdelMetagenome_13_FD_206181 | JGI IMG/M metagenome (GOLD analysis project Ga0325411, IMG submission 206181) | Populus deltoides microbial communities from Bellville, Georgia, United States - Xylem-PdIQD-R4 | ecosystem: Host-associated > Plants > Phyllosphere > Stem > Wood/Secondary xylem... | reverse complement strand
TGTGGTTGTTTAATGGTTAGGGTTAGTTATACGACGGATCCGTTAACTAACCAATGTTAAGAAGAGATAAATATTCAGAATATAAATTGATGTTTCGTTTCTATGATCAGTTCTGATTTCTGTAGGTGGATGTGTGCTTGTGACCAAGGTTTGTTCTCTTGATAATTTTCTGATTTTATTAAATTTCGTTTGATAGTTTTCTTTTTTCTTTTGCTTTAGCCTAGATAATGTCCAAACCCCTCCAAATTGCATATCATCTAGCATAAAAATCTGACTTGAACTTCCTCATAGGATTGACCCCTTGCTTGCTCTATACTATCTTGTGTGTTGTGTTTGAAGCTAGGGTAATTAATTTGTGCGACCGCGATATCGCAACAAAATCCGTCGTTGATTTCGCCGGTGGTAGCGACACGTCCCTGCTTGGCTGTCCGGGTTTGAATCCCTTGGTATTTCCGTCGGTAAATTCGTCTGAATAAAATCCACGTCATCCCACCGTTGCAATTTTCAAAAAAAATTTCACGCCGCCGGTATATACCGACGGAATAATTCCGTCGGTATATACCGGCGGCATCGCCGACAAAATTTTTCTATCGGCTAATTCTGACAGAATTTGAGACAGAATTATTTCCGTCGGCAATTTTTACCGACGAAAAGTTTCTGTCGGTAATTTCGTTGGTGTTATCCCATTTTCTGGTAGTGATGTTTTTTAAACTCATAAAATTAACCTCATAATTGATTTGATGGCTCTATTCAACACATTAAGACCAAACTAGTTTTGTAAAAAACCTTGCCAAAATAATCCTAAAAAACTAAATTTGCCTTTTGATTTTGGAAATAATTTTATGTTTGTTCAAAATAGTGTTTCGGCGTATTGTTTAAAAGATCACGAAACCAAAAACATAAAAAATGAGAAAAATATGAAAATACTTATATCACATGTCTCTTGGGTCATATTTTAGTTATATGTATAATAACATGTATTGGATTTTCTAGTCATGGTTTGGCAAAATCATGGTCTTCTACAAAAGTCCAAACCATTACATTGAACAATACTATTGATACATGCATAACATTTAAAGTATTGTACAAAACTTTACATAAGAAAGAATCCTCAATGAAGTTAAAAAAAATCCAACAAATTTTGAGTTGTCAAAGATACTATTGATTTGACATAATATCCAAAACTTCAATAAGAATAAAAAAAAACCTAGCAAGGTTCTGAGCCTAGCAAGGCTCTAGTTGATTAAACACCCAGCAAGATTTTAATAAAAAAATTAATAAAAAAAATTCCAGTAAAACTCCACCAAATGAGAAACTAATAAGGCTCTAGTTAATTAATAACCCAACAAGGTTTTAATTAAAAAAAAGTTCAACAAGGCTCCATCAAATGAGGACCTATCAAGGTTCTAATCCCGGCAAGGCTCTAGTTGATTTAAAACCTAGCAAGCTTTTAATAAAAAAAAGTCTAGTAAGACTCCACTAAACGACTCAACAAGGCTACAATTGATTAAAAACTCAGTAAGGTTTTCACAAAAAAAGAGTTCAGCAAAACTCCAGCAAACGAGGACCTAACAAGGCTCCAGTTGATCAAAAACCCAGCAAGGTTTTAACAAAAAAAGAGTCTAACGAGACTCTGGTAAAAAGGACCCGCCAAGGTTCTACGCATAATAAGACTCCAGTTGATTGAAAACTCAACAAGCTTTTAACAATAAAAAAAAGGTCTAACAAGACTCCAGTAAATGAAGACCCAGCAAGGTTCTGAGCCCAACAAGGCTTCATTTGATTAAATATTTCAGCAAGATTCCAACAAATGAGGATCCAACAAGGTTTTGAGCCCAACAAGGCTTCACATGATTAAAAACCCAGCAAGATTTTAACAAAGAGATAATTCAACTAGACTCCAGCAAACAAAGACCTAACAAAGCTTCAATTGATTGAAAACCTAGCAAGGTTTCAACAAAGAGAATTCTAGCAAAACTTCATTTGATGACAAGAAGTCTAGCATAAACATCCCAAAAAAAATATCAGAAAATGGTCCACCTCAAAAAAGAATGTAAGGCATTTCCTTTGAAAAATCTAAGACACCATCAATCATAATAAAACAAAATCAATCATTTCATTATGAAAAATCATAGATATTTTTCACAAACCATAAGCAGGTTATCCGAACACAAACCATGCATGAAAAATCTTAGATATTTTTCACACAATGGGTAGGTCACTCGAATAACAACATCAAATTTTAAAAACAAAGAGAAAAGTCTTGATTTTCAAAATAATTGAATTTTGAAACATCTACAAAGGTAACCACCTCTTGATTTTTTTATATCAAAACTCCCTAATGGATTTCTCTCTCGACCAGGGAAGGTTTTCACACCATTTTCTTCTCTTAACAAACTTATCTTCTAAAGTCTCTTACAAGACTTTATACCGTAAGTATTGTAAAAAGATAGTCAACTATCATACCCTGATTTTGGTTTCCTCAAAATTCATTTATGTTAAAAAATATTTTTTTTTGCAATCATAAATTCAAAATCCAAATATATTTTCAGGTCACAAATATATGATCTTTCGAGTTGCAAACATGTCAAAATGCTAGATGGAAAGTCATATTGGAATATTGTTTGCGAGATAGGTTAAAGAAGAACTTAATTGAAGCAAAATTAAGTTTGAATGTCAATTTGACTAATATTGGAAGAATTAACTAAATTCAAGGTTTTAATTAAACTTTTAATGGGTTTAATTAACTTAATTAAGGACTTAATTGAAAGAAAATTAAATTTGGAAGTCAATTTAGCAAAACATTGAAAGAGTTCATTAAGATCAAAGGCTTAATTAAACTTTTAATGAGTTTAATTGACTTAATTAAGGACTTAATTGAAAGAAAATTAAGTTGGAGGCCTAGTTTGGGTGAATTTGCAATGATTTGAATATTAGGGAACCAATTGAACTTTAAAGAGCCTAATTGGTGCAATTAAGGGTATAATTGAAATGAATTAGAAATTTAAAGGGCAATTGAGGATGAAATTAAAAATATCCAAGACTAGGGAACATAATGAAAAGACGTTAAAGTTAGAGGATCTGATTGAAGCTTTGCAAGGGTGAAATTGAAGAAATTCTTAGAATTAGCTTCAATTGAGAATTTAATTGAAAAAACTTGAAAGAGTAGGGATTAAATTGAAGAAGGTATTGTAGACAACAAGTCAATTCATTTTTAAAAGAGAAACCATAAACGACATGTTCGTCCTGTTCATTTTCTTATTCATTTTAACCTTAAAATGTTGCTTGAGTTGTAATTTTTCAATGAATTGATCCTCTATCCTTTTGCTACAAAATTTTCCTAAAATATTGTAATGATTCTCCTTAATAAAATCCATTCTCCTTAATAAAATCCAACCATCACAATCATTGTTTTATCTTTAAAAATTCCAAAAAAAAATACCACAATGAGTCATCCTAATTACGGATCATGAAAAACATATTACTTGTGCTCATCTTAACTCTTCTACACCCTCATCTCTAAATCAATAAATAATATCCATAATGTTACTATCCAACTCCAACCGTTTCTATCAACTTCCTTTGCCCCAAAAATTCAAAAAAAAAAAATCACAACAAACTTGTACTGTAATTGCCATAATTTCCATAATCTTCGAGTAACTTTTTTTGCAAGCTGGGAACAGGACAAGCTTTGTTCCTAAGTTGTAATCAATGGTCAAACATTCCTTTTTTATCTACCAACTCATGGCTGCCACCGTACTTGAACTAGCCTCCCTCGTCTTCCAACCTCTGACATTCATAGTAACCCATCTCTCCAATTATTTATAGTCAAAAGTGACCCCAAAACCACCTCCAAAACAAACCTCTCTCACCCTCTTGACTGTCTAGTAGCTACTAGTGGAGAAAACCTGGTTCAAAGCTGCAGCAACTATTAACTAATGTGTAGTGGTGTTTGAGAAGTGGATGCTACAATGTCTCCGTTCAAAGCTGATGCATAAAAAGTCCCCTCCAAACTAAACTTAAGGAACTGACCCAACAACAAACTAATAATAAACAGAGGAGATGATGGAAATGGAGATGTTACCCGAGGAAGGAAGTTTAAGAAGGGATACAAATCCCACCGAAAGACACAGTTTGGTTTCTGGGCATAACCTCCTTGCTGCCAGTTGCAACAACGTTTATAGTGAGCTATGAATTGTTGTGGGCAATTTCTACAATTGCTTGGTGATACATCGGGAGTGCACGGCATAAATACATGAATTTTTTTTAGTGGATGACAGGCCTGCTGTCTCAGCTGCTAACGCGAGGCTGGAAAAGCCCGTGGAAGCTCTTACTCTCGTGTCTCTGATCAAACCACTCCGAATTTGATCAAACTGTCATCACTGGTAAGTGGATACTTCAAAATCTAATAGTGGTCCAACTTGTTTCTAGGTGTTGCACTGATGCGTGGATACTTGGGTTTCTTCTCCTTCTTCAATGTCCTGGGATGGTGAAGTATAACCTTACCCAGATCTTCTTCTTTTTCTCCCCCTAAAATGTTGGCCCTGATTTCACAGCCCTGGCAGCCTTCTTGGCTTCTGCCTTCGGATCAGGCTTTCTGGATGCATCAGCTTTGAACGGTTTTATATGTTTGGTTGGTGGATTGGTCATAGGTATAAGCCTTTCTCTTCCTTTACAATTAATGTGTTTGTGGGCTGGGATGTGGTCTTTATCCAAGTAGGCTCTGTTTTTGTGATGAGCTTGAACCTTAGACTTTGTTTGCATCCATGTTTTATTTTTTTACGTGTGAACACTTTCTTTGCATTTTTCATTTACGTTAGTTTATTATTTTATTTTCAATCTTTTCTTTTATTAAAAAAATAACAAAGTAGAAAATAATATTTCATAAAAATATCCATTTCAGATTGTGCATGTCACTATGTTTCTCAAAAAAAAAATCATATAAGCATTCTAAATCAAAAAATATAATACAAAACAAATATGAAAGGAAAAAAAAAAGAAATACACTGCATGATTTAGCATTCTTTAAAAATACCAGAAAATATTAAAAAAATAATTTTTATTATGCATGCATCATGAATTTAATAGCAAGTTTATTAAAGTCACGAGAGCTTAGCCTAAATTTTAAAAACACAAAAAAAAAAAAATTTGTTCATTTTTAATATTAAAAAATATAAACTTTTAAATAAGACATATTTCTAATATTAAAAAAATACAAAAAAAAATTTTGGTTTTAAAATAACCAGGCTTGACCCATAAAATCATGGTCATCCTTATTAGAGTGGACTCATTTTAACCATCAATAGACATACTAATTGTTAGAAAAACACAACAGAATCTTAGTAATAATTAGACAAATTAGCAATGCAAATTATCTTAGGTAAGGTGTATTGGGGTGATATTATCCTCTCAATATACAATTAGTTCTCTCTCTAAAGATCAGTTAGGGTTTCTAGTGATCAAAATATTAGGTAGCGACTTAAATCCTTTTTAAACCATAAAAAGATAGGAATTCATTGTTCTTTCCACACATTCCTATACTAATCTAGGAGGACGATCACTACAACGTCATATACTTAAAAAAAAAAGTGATTATCTTGCAAATAATGATATTATAGATGGATACAAGTTTGTCATAAAATTCTCCAAAAGCTGAATAGATATTGATAACCAATGAAAATAAAGTTGGAAAAAACAAAAGCCTAAGACCATAAGAAATTTGGCTTAAAAAATAATGTAAGCTAAGTGGATGTTAAAAGCCATCATAAATTTTGCTGGAAAATTATACTGAGCTCGAAGTTAGCTAAAACTTGATTGAAAATAACTTATGGCCAAATATTAATATAGAAATGTGGTTGTTTGATAAATATTGAAAGTCGATAATGATGGAAGTTATTAACCCAAAAAATCAAAGTAACATTGATATCATCTGAAAATTTAATTAGTGAAAATTGAAAAAAAAAATGAAAAATTAACGTGATTTAGATATGGTGGCCTACTTCACGAACACAGAGCCACAAAGAACTATATATTGTAAAAATGTTGGTTTGTTCTTGTTGAAAAGATAACAAATAATCTATATTTATAATGGATGATACATTAAAAAAATCAAACATAATAAATCAATCAATCTCTTAAATTACTTTAAGAGATCTAGTGATTTATCTTAATATTTTTTTAGATATTCCTTATAATTTTGGAAAGTTAATATACCTTTTAATAGGTTTTTCTCTTTTAAGTGATCTTATTTTGTTGGACATTTAAAGATTGTTGGATGGTGATTGGCAGGTTATGATCAGGCACACGTTAAGGGAATGTAATAGAAGCGCATACTACCTTTGTTAATATGGCGCATGATGTTTCTCTTGGAGTCCATGTTCTTGCTTATATTGCAGTGGGTATTAAGCCCTTGTTGTTTGCTGATTTTGTAGGGCTTGACACTCACTTTTATTATTAATGGGATTTCAAGCCAAATTTGGAAGAAAAATATTTTATAGACTTGAGTCGGTTCTAATTTTATGCACATCTATAATGGATCTTTGCATCCTTGCTCACACTCAGTCAAGGCTTAGGGTTCAAATGAATCCTACACCCGTTTTATCTTTCTCCTTTTTCAATTCGATCTTGCCAAAAATTGTACGTTGGGTTTGTCTTAGATTATGGATTCAAGTAAGAAAATAAATATTCATGTACTTAGTTCTTATAAAAAAGCCTAAAGTTATTATATTTTAGGGTTAAGGCTTGTTTCTAAACATCTTCATTCTCTATACTTTAATAGCTATAGAGAAAAGAGAAAATATGAGTTTTAGGTTAATTTGAGATTTTAGGTGAGACAGTAATTTTAAAAAACACCTTGTAATCTTCTACTTTCTCATTATGAATTTTCCTAATCATCTTGTCAATGGAGTAGGCCTAAGTTGTTGAACCACATAAATTTCTTGTGTACTCTTATGTGATTGATTGTGCTTGTTATTTTATATTTTTCCATTTGCTAATTGGTTTGAAATTCTAGGGTTGTTTCTATAATAAATGAGTATCATATTTGCCTTGTTATCAATTGGCTTTCGTGAATAAAAGTAATATCGGCGATGAAGTTTGATGTAGAGAAATTTAATGGTATGAATGACTTCAATCTGTGGCGTATTAAGATGCACGACTTATTAGTTTAACAAGGTTTATTTAAGATATTGAAAGGTATAGATTGTTTTCCTAAGAGAATGGATGATAAGGATTAAAAATATATCATAAAACAAACACTTAGTGCAGTTTAGTTGTGTTTGTCTAATGAGGTTATGAGAAAGGTTATTGAGGAGACTACAATTATTGGATTGTGGATAAAGTTAGAAACTCTTTATATGAACAAATCCTTGATGAACTGATTGTATTTGAAACATCAATTGTATACTTTCAAGATGAAAGAAGGTATGCTCATTAAATATCATCTTGATAAATTCAATATAGTAATTTTAGATTTATGAAATTTTGATGTTAAGGTTGAAGATTATGACCAAGTTTTGATTTTATTGTGTTTGTTAACTCCATCTTATGATCATTATATTGATGCTTTGTTGTAAGGAAACACTAGTATTAGTTCGGAAGATGTCAAAACTTCTTTAAACTTTAGGGAGTTGAAAAAACTAGTGTCATGAAGTTATAATGATGATCATGCAAAGGGCTTGATTGTGAGGGGTAACAAATAATAATAACAATAGTAATAATTCAGGTAGTGAAGGCATATCTAAATCAAAATTACAGTCTAGAAAAATTAAATGCTTTAAATGTCATAAAATAAAGCATTTTAAGAAGAATTGTATTAAGTAAAAAGATAAAGGAAAGAATGAAAAACCATTTGATGTTTCAAATATTGCTAGTGAAGGAGGTTCTTTACGATGCTGAAAGTGTTCTAGTTATGTCTGTTGGTAACTCAAGTGATGGGTGGGTTTTTGTTTCGGCTTGCACATTTTATAATTTTCCTAATAGAAGTTGATATGACACTTTTAAAGTTGGTAATACTATTATTTTATTAGGAGACAACATAAAGGACTTTTTGTTATTGGTGTAGGTATAATTCGAATTAGAATATATGATAATATTGTTAGGACACAAGAGATTCAACATGTTCTAGAGATGAAAAAAATTAATTTCTTTGAGTTTTATTGATTTTCAAATTTATGTTTATTCTGCTAGAGGTGGAGTTTTAGAGGTTTTGTAAAGGTGCTCTTGTCGTGATAAAAGAAAAGTTGGGTAATAATTTTTACCATCTTCAAGGTTTAATAATTATTGATTTAGCTAGCGTATCATTTATGGTTGATTCAGATAATGTTTTTATTTGGTTATGATGACTAGGACATATAAGTGAGAGAAGAATGATAGAGTTAAGCAAATAAGATTTGTTATGTGGATATAAAATAGATAAATTCAAGTTATGAGAGCATTGTATTTATAGTAAACAGTGTAGGGTGAGATTAGTACGACTATTTATCATATCAAGGGTACTATTAGTTATGTTTATTCTGACATTTGGGGTTTTTCTCTTGTTATATCAAAAGGTGGAGCACAATATTTGTTTACATTTATTGATAACTACTCTATGAAGGTTTGAGAGTATTTTCTAAATAGAAAGAGTGATATGTTTGTTACTTTCAAGTAATAAAAAAAACCTTGATTAAGAAGTAGACTGGTCAAGCTTTTAAGAATTGATAATGGTTTGGAATTTTACTCAGGTGAGTTTGATGAGTTTTGCAAGAATAAAAAAAATTACTAGACATCACACTCTTAGGAACACACCACCACAAAATAATATTATAGAATATATGACTAGAACACTCTTGAAAATAGCATGTTGTATGCTTTCACAAGCTAGATTGTCAATGGCTTTTACGTTAAAGTAATTGGCATAACTTATTAGATGGTGAATAAATCTTCATCAGTAATTTTAGAGTTGAAGACTCTATATGAGGTATGATCTACTTCTCCTGTTAATTACTCTATACTATAAATATTTGGTTATCCTACTTATGCTTATGTTAAGAAAGATAAACTTGGGTTAAGGGCATGAAAATTCATATTCCTAGGCTATGCATTTGGGGTAAAGGGATATATGTTATGATGTATTGATCCCAAGTCATCTAAGTTTATTACTAGTAGGGATTTGACCTTTGATGGGTCTGCTATGTTTTACAAGGAAAATGAATCAGCTAGCATTGATGTTGAGATAAACCAAGGTGATTGTAAACAAGTAGAGCTTAAGGTTAGAGCTTCAGAGACAATGCAAGAAAATGCTTCAGTTAAGGAAGTGGAATAGGATATTGTTATTAAAAATGCACCTAAAAACTTATCTTACAGTATTGCTACAGAAAGACAAAAAATTCAGATAAAAACACCGATTAAGTACGGTTATGCTAATTTAGTTGATTTTTCCTTGAATGTTATAAAGAATCTTAATGATCATAAGTTTTGTTCTTATAAAGAGGTAGTTTCTTGGAAAGAATCTTCTTAGTGGATATTTGTTATGAATGAGAAGATTGAGTCTCTTTATAATAACCAGAATATTATTGAGTGTAAATTGGTTTACAAAAGGAAAGATAGAATCCCAAGGGTTGAGGATGAAAAGTTTAAAACATGTTTAGTTGCTAAATGTTTTACACAAAGAGAAGGTGTTGACTTTAACAAAATGTTCTCTCTAATTATGAAGGATAGTTCCATCCAGGTATTTGCTTTGTTTGACTTAAAGCTTGAGCAGTTGGATGTCAAAATAATTTTTCTATATGATGAGTTGGAGAAGAGTATTTATATACATCAACTAAAGGGTTTTATTACTCAAGTTAAATAAGACCATGTATGCTTATTAAAAAAGCCATTGTATGGCTTGAAGCAATCACCAATGTAGTGGAATAAAAGCTTTGATAATTTCATGCTTGGACATGGTTACTTTAGGAGTGATTATGATAGTTGAGTGTATTCAGGAAGCTCTTAAATGGTTCATTTATGTACTTATTATTGTATGTTGATGACATATTGATTTCCTCTAAGAATGTGTCTAAGATCAATATTTGAAGAATCAGTTGAGTGGTGAGTTTGAAATGAAAGATCTGGGTACATTTAAGAATATTTTAGGTAAAAAAATACACAAAGATAAAAGCATTGGCAAGTTATACTTATCACAAATGAAGTATTTTGAAAAGGTACTTAAGCATTTTAATATGCAACATTGCAAGCCAGAGAGTACTCCACTGGCATCCCATTTTAATTTATCTTTAGGTTTATAACCAGAAACCGATGAGGAGAAGGAGCACATATCAGGTGCAATTGGAAGCATTATGTATGTTATGATGGTTTACACTCATCTAGACATTTTACATGTTGTTAGAAAGTTTATAGGAAATCCTAGTAAAGTTCATTAACAGATTATGAAATGAATACTCTATTATCTTAGAGGTACTATAGATATTAGCTTGGTATATGATAGAGGTAGTAACATAAGAATAATTGTTTTAAGGCTGAGTTGTCGCAAATTATAAGTCATCCAAGTATTCGGCTTCTAACGGTAATCTACTTGAACCACCAATAAGAAATCTCATAAACTCTTTTAAAAGAGAGAGATTGCTATGTTTTTAGTGTTAGCTCTATTTTTTATGTTTTTCATGCGTTTTGTAATTTACATAGTTTTTCTCTTTGCTTAAGAGTACAGAAAATAATAGGCATAATATTATATATATATATATATATATATATATATAGGAAAACCTAAATACCTTGTAAATGATAAAATATCAATTTGCCTCCTGAAAAATATCACATATTATTTCAGTATAATTTTAGAAATTTATTCAATCAAGTCCTTACTTGTTTTTTCTAGGTCTAAAATTGTAATCCCTTGTATTAATTACACTCTAGTCTTGAATTTTTAAAACTAATTTATAATCAAGTCAAATTTGATTAATCATCCCATTTTAATTTCTTACTAATGATTTTTATGTGTATGACTCATCAGGTTTCCTAATAAGTTAACCCAGATATTAATTATAATCCTAAATAAAAAAGGATTAAATAAATTAAACAAGTTAACTTATTATCAATTTAACATTTGATTGAATTATATTTGAAGATCAATTACAATGTCTAGCAACCTATTATGATCTTCTAAACAGTAGGAAAGTGACAAGTGGTTTGACTTAACTTTTCAGTTATCAGTTTCTTAGTGTAATTGTGTTTACTATGTCAAATCATGTTTGTTCTTAATTAATTATTGGAATAAGATTTGAAACTCTCTTTTTTAAATTTCATTTCACCTTGCGCAAAGATTTACAATCAATACTATTTAAGAATAGATGAAATGTTTTTTCTAATTCACCTAAGGTGATAAATTCTTTTTTTATTACTTAAATACATTCATATAGTTCATGTTATACCCAATATCTTCATGTTTGTTACCTTTAATTAGGACAACATGTAGTATGATCAAAACATAACACTCTTTATATAAGATAATTTAGTGATCTCAAGTTTAAGGATCACTTACACAACCATCACGTGAGACTTTCCATAGAAACAAGTGATCTCTCCATGTAGAATTCTCATGTGGATCAGTTCAGTGTAAATGTCATTTGATAAGCACCTATATATTAGTTCTAGGTATCCTTCACATCTCAACTTATAAGAACAATTGTTTCCTTTCATAAAAGAAAGAACATAATATGTATCAGTTTTAACAACTCTAATTAATATTCAGTCTTAATAAAGCATTAACAATGAGCATTTTAGGAATAATGTTTTCATATAATAGGAATTTCAAAATTATAACAACTTTATAATTTCCTTTGCAAAGTATTTTTGTTCCAATGACTTTATATTTACCCTAAATTTATTAATAAAATATTTTATGAATATTAAAGATAAATAAGTCTTTATTAAAAAAATTAAATATATTTACATGAATAAAATCAATTTTACATGTAACCAACTGATTGGCTACTAGGCATGTACACTAATACACGCTACACCACAGGCTGACCTAAATTTTTTCCAGCGTAAAAAAATGATGCTAAAGTGACGCAAGCATTTCTAAAAAACAGGTGATTGACTCAATTATATTTAATAAGTTTGATTAATTCAAATCATATGAATAAAAAAAATCTAACATCAATAAATAAACTGGAAAAAAAAATGAAGAACATAAGAAAGGCAAGAAAGCCTAACTCAAGCCCATTTGAATTAGCATGCCAAATATGTAGCCTGGTCATGATACTAAGATAACCTTGTTAAAAGCAAACTAAATAAAGCTATCAAAACTCAAATATCAAACAACTAAATGTTGAAGGGCAGAACTGGAAAAAAAATTAAAAAAACAATTAAAAAAAAACAGATGAGTCAACCCAAGTTAACTCATTAACCCCGTGACCATGGACATAAGATTGTGATAACCCCCCATAGAAAGGAAATTGGAAAAAAAAAAACAAGAAAACAAAATTCTTAATAAATCAAATGTTGAAGGATGAAATTAAAAAAAAATTAAAAAAATGACCTAAAAAACATACCAAAATTAGTCCGTGTTAACCTTTAAAACTCATGACCCTAGTCATGAGCCCGAAACTAATCCCATAAAAAAAAACCCTAAAAAATAACAAGGTAAAATTCCAAATCATAAAAATTCTAAGGGATGAAATTAAAAAAAATAAAAAAATTCTAAAACAAAATAAATGACAACTAAAAGAATAGGGACTAATTTTGATATAAATAATTTGAAAACAAATATTGAGAGATGAAATTAAAAACAAAATTCAATTAGAAAAATGATTAAAAATAAACAAACAACAATTGAAAGAATAAGAATTAATTTTGATATAAAAAATAAAATGAAAAAAAAATGATGAAGGGTGAAATTGAAGAAAAAATAAAAAAAAACAAAATAAAAAATAACAATTAAAATAATGAGGACCGAAGTAGAAAAAAAAATAAATGACACCTTTATATTTTAGAAAGGGAAGGGAGAGAAAAGAGGGAGAAAAAGAGAAAAGTTCATTGAAGCCCAACTATTGTGTCGTCGTGCATATGCACTGCACCAATGGAAAGATAATAGCGAGGTGCTTTTAATGTCATCCTTGAAGGTAGCATTTGGAGGTGGAGCTACACGCACGCGCGAAGAATTTTTTTAATAATATTTATATTATTAAAAAGACCAAAACGCCTCTCTATTAAATTGTTTATTAAAAAACAATATAAAAAGATAAAAAAAACTCATTAATGTAAGTTTAATAGTTTTTACATGTAAAGGTAATATAGTTTTTATACTGTGGTTTTAAAACATAAAAGATCAAATTACCCTCGTGCAAACTTTTAAAATATTTTTTTAAGACAAATAAACATTGTATATTTAAAAGGTTAAAAAAAATCAAATTATCTAGATTAAGTCTCATAATGATTAATGGGTCAAGAAAAGACAATTTACCTTTTTTTTTTTCTAAGAGTGAAATGATAATTATACTAATAATAATAATATATGTTAGATGCAAAATAAATTCTTCATGCATTTTTTAAATGCGGACTCTATGGAAAATCTTTCTCTGTAAAGTATTTTATTTTTTTAGATATCATTTGGGAGTGTGATTGGACTATACTTTCCTAAATTTTTGAATTTTTATTTTAAAATGCTTCAAATTAATCCTAAACATTTATGTGCTCGTAATTAACATGCTTCACAAGGATATCTTCGTCTGAAATTTAATCCTTCATTTTGTATACTCTACAAATGAAAATGATTGGTCAAGGTTACAAAATTACCGTTACCCCCACAATCATAAACAATCATAATAGGAATTCTTTGTTATGATTGAATTTGGCGTTTGGGGCAGCATGCCTTACATAATGTGAGGCCATTTTTGTTTTCGTTGCTGAATATTGTTTGTATAAAAAATTAATTTTTTTTATTTTAAATTATTTTAAGATACGCATGTAAAAATATTTTAAAAAAATAAATATTATTTTAATATATTTTTAAAATAAAAAATACTTTAGATCTCCAAAATACCCTATCAAATCCCATTTGTTCTTTAAATTAAAAACCAGAACAGTAGGTACCACTCTCTTACGACAAGCAGTCAACATTTGTAGACTCAGGAAACAGACAATACGGCTAAGATGTACAGAGATGACCCCTCAAGAATCTAAGGGGCATGAGGCATCCACCACCGAGTCCGCCAGCATTTTCCCCATGTGACATGTCCCTCCCTTCTTCTGGAGATGGATCTTTCAAGCTGAAGTTATGTGATAACAAGGAAGGTAAAACACCAAGTAATATCCAGATCTCCTGTGCAAGTGGGTGGACAAGATCTCACCATGTAAATTTGCGGCACCGCAAGAAATGTTTTGGCATCTCAGGGCGTGGATTATCTTGACGGCTACACATGACAGGGTTGCGGAGGAGGCAATGTTTATGGGAGGGAGGACCCCATGAATGGTGCTGCGAGTAATAATGAAAAAGAAAGCTACAACTTAGTTACTATATGTAAATAATTGTGTGGGGCCACAGCCTTTAGCTTCATGTTAAATTAAATTATTTAGCAGATGAGAGTAGCAAGCACATATAATGCGACTGATCCACTGAAGACTGACATGATTCATCATCTTCCCCATGTGCCCCCCTGAATCAGCTCTCTGTATGGCCCTAATTTCTTTCCACCTTGCCATTTCCCCAGGAATCCCATTCCTGCTTCTGTTTCTATCCAATCCCTGGTTTTTCTACTTTTAGCCCGCATCTTCCTGGCAAAGTGGAGAGATGTGCGTTCAAGAATTGTAAGAGGAGGGCCCTGGACCTCCCCCTTTGTGACAGAGCAAGTACACCCATGGTAGAATCCTTTTAGGCGAACATAATAATAACCAATCTGATAGGAAAAGAAGCTTTCTTGGCTTCAAGATCTAAGAACTCGGGAAAATCCAATTATATATGGAAAAGGGGCACTACACTTGCATACAAGTGCACTCAAAAAATTGCACATAGCTGGGCCCGTAATGCGCACCTCCTGCATCATGATCCACACTTTTGAAACACATGCGTATACTTTACAACTAAAGAGATTTTCACCCGCTTCTTTCTTTACAATAATAATTCATATCATTTGCCTGGAATGAATATGTCTCCCTTCTGCTAATATGTGATAAACTAGTTTTTTGCTGCTGTTTAACTGCCCAATGATTCATGTGGGCCTTCAACTCACAGGAGGGATAAAAAAACAGAGTGTCTCTTACCCCAAATCGAAAAGAACACTAACAATCACATGCAATATGGGGAAAGCAACAGCTAGAAAAGGTTTCCAATGGGAGCTAGAAGCACGATTACTGGGGGTTGCTGTTTCATTGCTATAAAGCAACACTTGAGAGGAGGAAAAGCTAATCGGTTGGTGGCAATAACCAGATAGACAACATGGATATGCACCCTTAGATATTTATATTTAAACATATGCTACCCCATCTGGAGATGGGATAGTTTTCTTCAAGATGTAGTCTCCACATTACCATATCTACAACTGTCATCATCGTCCAAAAAAAAAAGAGAAAGAAAAATAGAAACACAAGGTTAATGGAACCCCAAACATAATTAACAATCAACAAGGCCATGCTGCTTCAATCAAAATCCTCTCTCATATGTGATGGTGCTGTAGCTGCAAAAGTCTAAAGTAAGCCCCATCGGGCCGGCTAACCAATTCGGAATGGCTGCCTTGCTCCACAATCCGCCCATCCTGCACAACTCCAATGCTATCCACCCCTCTAATGGTGGATAAACGATGAGCCACAAGCACTGTGGTTCGGCCCCTCATTAGCCTCTCGAGTGCTTCTTGTAGCACACATTCTGATTCGGCATCAAGTGCACTTGTAGCCTCATCCAGTAGTAGGATTGCTGGGTCCTTAAGAACAGCCCTAGCTATTGCGATTCTTTGTTTTTGACCCCCAGACAGCTGAACTCCTCTCTCACCAACTGGCGTTTTATATCCATCAGGCAATGCACTAACAAACCCGTGCACATTGGCAGCTCGAGCGGCTTCAATTACTTCAGCTTCAGTTGCACCGTCTTTTCCATAGGCAATGTTATCGAAAATGCTTGCTGCAAATAGAGCTGGCTCTTGTTGCACCAATCCAATTTTAAGCCTAAGAGACTTCAAATTCAATCGTCGAATATCCTTCCCATCAATCATGACCTTCCCCGCCATAGGATCATAGAATCGTTCAATCAACGAGATCACTGAACTTTTTCCACACCCACTAGCACCAACAAGGGCCTGGCTTTGGCCAGCTCGGATTCTAAGGTTCAAGTCCTTGAACACAGGAACATCAGGTCGAGAAGGGTATGCGAAATCAACATGTCTAAGTTCAATTTCCCCACGAAGTGATTCAACAGGCTCAGCCTCAGAATCATCAGGGTCAATCTTAGTAGAACGTTCCAAAATTGAAAAAACAGAACCAACAGCTTCGCCACCCCTAATAATCTCAGGGGCAAGACTAACAGTTTCTGCAACTGAATTAGCTGTGATGACCAGTACCACGAAAACCTTAATGACCTTTGAGAATGTGGAAACCCCTTTGCTAACAAGGTGAGCACCGTACCACAGAATAAGAGCTTCAGAACCATAAAGAGCAAGCTGAGAGAGGCCAAAGAGGAGGCCAGAAGTTTGACTTCGACGTAGGCTATGAAGCTGCGGAACACGAAGCTCATGGCAGAACAGAGAGAGGACCTTGCCTTGGGCATTGAAGGCTGCAACAGTTCGGATATTGCTCACCCCCTCACCCGCAATCATGCTAGTCTTTGCATGGGCCTTGGCTGTGTCTCCAGCAAATCCTTTGAGAGAGAGTTGCTGTGTGATCAAGACAATAACAAAATTAAGTATTATCAAAAAAATCATTTATGAATTCTTAAACAAACATTCGAACTAAAAAAATACAATCAAAGAGGAAATGAACTCAGTTCAGTTTGCTAAACTAAAAAAAGAAAAAAAAAACCAACTTATATGTGGTACATCCTTTCAAGAACGAGTTCCTATGAGGTTGTCCCAGATGATTTGAGCAAAGTTACTTTATTATATGAATAAATAAAGCAATCATGAACAAAATGAGATGGTCTGAACATTTTTTTAGTTCTTCTCTTCCCTTTCATTGGTCAGTTAAAAATCTTCCTAAGTAACACCCAGCATCGATTAGTATTTTAATCTACAAAAGACATTTTTGGTTATTAATCAGCAACTACACAGTAGTTGTTTCCATGTTTATTTTTACTTTTGGGGTTGACGGAGTCAATGTGTGTACTCAAGTGAAATAGCAGGTGGATACTTCAACAGGATTTTACACTCAATAGTGAATGGAACCCACTTGAAGTAGAGCCAAAGCAGGTTAACAGTCTCCTCCTGTATTACCAGGACATTTACAAGACTTTCTTTTGTCCACTAAACTGGCATATTTCAGGTATTTCCGCAAGCAATCAAACTTGTGTGACTGCATATAGCATGCGCGAGCTTAGAGCACCACTGTCACTGTCTGTACTGAGCAGTTGTGCCAAGTCCAGTCCAGTCTAGTCCACTGTTTGAAAACTAGCCCAGAATATGGAAAACCCTCCAGAAATTCAAAACGACAAAGCCCACAACCTAGAAGACAATAATGCAGGACCGGGATAGGGTGGCGTCCCTGCCATGTTACTATTGACTGTCACAGCCTGACACTCTCCAGGAAGGGAACACAAGAAAATGAAAGACACAAAATAGCCCAACAGGAAAAACAAAGGAAGAAAACATATCTGGCAGAAAATGTGTCATAAATAATGCGATTCACGGGCCAAGAATCCCTTGAAACGCTCGCTCGGGGGTGACTAGTCTACTAGTAAAATACAGTAGTAAACAAAAGATATAGCAGGACTTCAAAGAAAATGGCCCGCGTACCTAGACTGACTTCTTCTACACACTGCATGGAGCGGTGTCGGTGCATGGTAAAAATCCAAGATAGGATAGCGTAAAAATAAATATGATCAGATAAGAAAAAAGCATTGATAGAAACAAGACATGTTGAGATTTGACTGGGATAAGAATGATCTCAAAGGAAAAAGGCGTGTGATAAGGTCACGGCCTCGAGATTTTAGTTAGAGAATAACACTTTTCAGTGGCATTGAAGTTGATGGAATCTTGGCTATTTTTAACGTTCACTGTTATTTATGTATGACCTCAAAGTTCAAAATATTTTTTGTGTTGGGATTTTTTAGGAGTTAATGCACAGGATTTGCAGAAGAGAGCACGTGCTTGGCAGAGGGGTCTGATGCGTGGTGTTGTCTTAGCTTTTGTCGTCTAGTGGTGAGAGCAAGTTAAATTAGATTCCAATGTCAGCAATGAGATTTCTCTTGGTTTACTCTTTTGCCCTTGTTGAGCCCTCTCGAGTGAAGCGTGGCTTTGTGGATAGGTAAATGTGTTTGACCAAGACTCGCAGACAATGCTTGAGAAAACAAGTAAAAAGGTGATGCTTGCATTATTGTTTTGTAAAACTGAACGACTTACCTGGGCAAAGTTGGCGAGGACGAGAAGAGGGAAGGTGGCTAAAATGAGAAGGGAGACCCTCCATTCTACTATGAAAGCAACTATGAATGAAGTGAGGAGAGAAGTCATGTTTTGTAGTATGACGGATATCCTCTCAGCTATTGCAGATTTTACGTCTGCAGCATCGGTAGCTAATCGAGCTGCAACTAGGCTTGAGTTATGCTCTTCTTCATCGAACCATCCAACTTCATTCCTCAAAATTGCTGATCAAGAGAACAAAATTAGATTAAGATCCAAGAGCAAGAGATTTTCTTCATGGAACCAAGCATTAGCGTTTATAATTTTGAATCGGTGCTAAATAAAAAATAGCATGATAGCAGTTTCTTACCCGCAAGCATCATCCTCCTCACTCTTGTAGTGAGGTTCTCTCCCATAATGCTGAAGAAGTAATGCTGAATCAAGTATGCAACGACAGCATAAAGACCGGCACCAATGTATATAAAAACATATTCTTTTGTCTTCCTTTCCATAGAGGCCGGGTTTCTATAGTAGAAAACTTCAATCATATTGCTCATCACAATAGCAAAGGTTGGACCTATAAACCCAGAAAGCACGGATCCTACAGCACCCATTATCGAATAAGGCCATTCAGGAGCATTCAGCTTTAGCAACCTGCAGAAATAGCCATCAGGTGCGGGGTTTTTACGGTCAGTTTCAGCATTTGAGATCATCTCAATACGGCCATCAGCACCAGTGCTGTATGAATAGCTCAAGTTTCGTAAACTGCCAGACCGCAAGCTTAGAGACTTTGTTGAAAGTGAATGGCTTAGTCGTGATGAGCGTGACCGGCGAGTGGATGGGTTAGCAAAGTCTCTATTTCTCACCATTTCTTGGAATCGGATTAGAGAAGCATATGCTCCTGCTTTGGCAATGAGTTCTTCATGGGTTCCTGTCTCGACAACTAGCCCTTGCTGAATAACTGCAATCGTATCAACATTTCTAATGGTGGAGAGTCGATGCGCAACAACTACAGTTGTTCTTCCAATCATGAGGCGGTCTAATGCTTCTTGAACAATGCTCTCAGAACTTGCATCAAGAGCACTGGTTGCTTCATCAAGAAGCAGGATCTTCGGGTTCTTCAACATAGCTCTAGCAATTGCAATCCTCTGTTTCTGGCCACCTGAGAGTTGGACTCCTCGCTCTCCCACCTGATTCAGGATCGAAGTGTAACGTCATACTGGAGCCTTATGTCCTATTGAGACAACTAGTGATAGTGAAATTATATTTGCTCTATTTATGTTGCCTGATATATACCAACCTGAGTGTTGTATCCATTAGGAAGCAAAGTAATGAAGCTATGGGCATTTGCAGCAGAAGTGGCAGCTTCCACTTCGTCCATTGTTGCATCAGGCTTTCCATATCGTATGTTCTCGAGTATAGTAGTTGCAAACAGTGCAGGTTCTTGGTTCACCAACCCAATCTGATCACGTAGCCATCTTAATTGCAAGGTTTTTATGTCCACGTTATCCAGCAAAACTTGCCCTGCTCATCCATTGAAAAAAAAATAAGGACAACCAATGTAATTACTCTAGGCCGCTTAGAAAAAGAAAATCTTAATTACCCTGATTAGGATCATAAAATCTCTCTATTAGAGAGACAACAGTGCTTTTTCCTGATCCACTGCCACCAACAACAGCAACGGTCTTTCCAGCAGGAAAGAAGATTGAGAAATCACGGAATATAATAACATCTGGCCTTGATGGGTAACTGAATGTTACACTCTTGAATTCTATATTTCCGTTAACCTCAGCCAGGCATTTCCCATCTACGGCATCTTGAGTTATGGAAGGCCTTTGCTTGATAATCTCCATCAATTTGTATCCAGCTGCTTTACCTTTGCTAAATGCACCAAGATTAGAAAACGACTGGCCCAGACTCCTGAAACAATCATTAATTTTCTAGTTATTACCAACTTTCGATTCTTTAAATACCTATAATAAGAAACATGATGTTTCAGTTAGATATTTACATGCCACCAACAATTGCAGAGAAAATGGCCGTGAATGCTTTCCCTCCATCGGTCTGTCCATTCCTGATAAAAACACCAGCATACCAGAATACAAGGGCCCATGACATGCATGCTATTCCATAGGTACATCCCAGCCCCAAACCTTTGGCCATTCCAGCCTTGTATCCAAGCTTCAACGTGTTTTGTATTGCATCTGTATAAGAACTCAGGGCTTTGCTCTCACCAACAAAAGAGTAAACTGTCCGAACTTGCGCAATAGCCTACACCAGATGGCAGATATATTCAGATTGACAAAACGAATACAACTAATGTAATAGTTATGCAATAAAATTTATGCAGCACATGAAGTTCAACATCTTCCATAACTAGGGTCTTTGAGTGCAATTTGGAAAACTTTTGGGCCTAAATGACAAAATAGAATTCAAGATCGATTCAAAAATAGTAAATTAGAGAAAAAGCCAATGTCCCTTTAGGAAGTTGCACATGCTAAAACATCATTTGAAACACAAAGGGTCATTTAAGTAATCCAAAGCTTACAGCTTTCCCATGCCCAACAAATTACACAAACTAACATGATATCAACACAACTGTACTCTCTTTGTCATTAATCCGAAGTCTGAATCAAGACAAATTATGCAGCATATGGTGTTCACGAGGAAAGACATAGCACCAACTAGACAAGTTATTCACATTGAATTAGCTTTATTTACTTCACTAAACTTTAAGGCTAATAAAACCTCACCTGCTCAGCAATTATACCGGCCTGCGCATAAGATTCACGGCTCTTGGACGTGAGTCCAGTGAGAGTATAAGCATACAAACCCCCAGCAAAAGCTATTCCTGGTATCACTGCTACACTTAGCAATGCCAGCCTCCACGCGGACACAAAACCAACCACTAGCCCGGCTAAAAATGTAGATAAATAATGTATAAAATTCCCCACCTGAGATTTTCCAATAATTGAAAAAAAAATTAGAAAAGTACTTGAAATGTTTTAGCCTTGAATAAGCATTAAATTAGTCCCCATTAGTTTTGGTTCTGCTAAGAAACCCAATCACAAAAGTCCAACAGAGATGTGGGCGCACGTTAAGTCAGAATTGCTAACATGCTCCGTCAAACTCCATAAGATGATAATGGGTCCCGTGTTATTGGAGAACCAACTAGTCTGAGAATGATCATTTTGCAATTTAACTCTAACCCCAACACTATACTGTGCCCCCATACCCGTACTGTACAAAAAAAAGAAAATTCCAATTTTTCAAGGGGAAAAAAATTACTTTTAACATAAAAGGGTGGGGGAGAAAGAGGGAAGGTTAGTAAATAAGTGGAAAGAGCATCTTTGAAGTTGAGGGAGTTAAATTAACCTTCTCACTAATGGCATCTTGGACAAGAAGGGTGTCAGTTGAGACACTAAAGACAATATCCCCAGTTCTAGCATCTGTGTCAAAGAATCCAACATCTTGTTTCAAAACTGCTTCTAAATACTTCTTTCTCAATGTACTCACTTGCCTTTCTCCAGTGTACATCCAGCATGCAATCTCTGGTAAAACAAAAAAACCCCATTCTTATGTTACTTTGACAGCTCAATATTTTACAATGAAAATGGAACAAAGAATTAATGTTATTAGAAGAGTTAGAATTAATGTTAGGAGAAGAGTACATGAACATGAATAAGAGAGATACATGGTGATGGAGATGTGTGAATAAGGGTGTTGAAATAGACTAGTCCACGTGGGCTTAGCCACGCACCCACTGGTCTGAAGTGAACTGGCTACACGAGCCGCATATGTAACCATTGGCCACCCCCCAAGTGGGATTCAGTATAAAAATAACAAGAAGAAGATAAACAAGAAAGTTCATGAATGTTAATTACCATACCTGCATAGGATGATAGGCACACAACAATACCAAGATACACAAAATAGAGAGCGTACTGCATTCACAAGGAAAACAAAAACAATAGATCTCAGAGATCTAACAGTAACGTGAAAAAAGAGAACAAAGATGGAAGCTTTGAGTAGGTAGATAATCATCCATGAAATTAAAAGGAACAAACCTTGGAGACTTCATGAGTCATTTTATACAAATCAGATTGGTTCTTGCCAAACCCATTAACCATTTCACCAAACAAGAGGAAAAAAACAGGCATTGAAGAGCCATGAATAATGGCTCCTATGCTACCAGAGATCATAAGTAACCAATCATATTCGTCAGCAAATGAGAAAAGCTGATAGAATGGCAAGCTTTGCTCTTTCTTCTTCTCTGCTTCTGGCAATGATGGTCTATTAGCTTCTGTGGTTTCTGCCATTATGGCCCCAGAACCAAGCTCTCCTCAGAAAAACAAAATATGGAAAAAGTTTTGTAAGCCAATGAGTTGACTCTCAAGAGTAGTAAAAAGAAAAGGATTCTTATAAAGTTAATATAGAGAGATAGTAACCACTGGGCTTATTGCCATTGAAGGTGATGAGAGATCTCTGAAGAACTATAAGAAAAGGTGCATTTGTAGAAGGGAAAGGAGAGCAGAGTAAACATAGAGAGGGAGAGACAGGGAGAGTGTGTTTTGAGTAAAGTGAGAGTATGTTGGACTAGTGGTCACAGGGCTGGGGGGGACAGGAGAGTGTGAGGAGTTTTTGAAGGAATATATACACATTATTAACGAGTGAGAGAGGAGTTTTATAGTGGAGGGCTCGACTCTCTAGTTGTTTTAGGTGAACAAGGGTTAAATGCCGCGCCAAGACAGGGGGTCATTTTAAAAACTTATTTTTATTTAATTATGATATATTAAAATTAATATTTACACGAATTTTAATGATTCAAATTTTATAAAAAAATATTTTTTTTTCTTATTCATAGTATAGTATGATTTTACAGTAACATGTTTTTTTTATTAATAGCATGGTCTTTTTAATAAAATAAATCAATTTAATTAAAATAAATATCCGTAAAAATTAAATCAAGGTGAAAAAAAGTGTGTTTTTGAGTCAGAACTCTTTTTTTCTTATTTATTTATATTTTTTTATTTTAATAAAATCATGTTTTTTTTATTAAAAGCATAGTTGTTTAAATAAGAAATAATCATAATATGAAAAACTAACTTTAACTAAAAACTAAAAAATTATGTCTTGATATTTTTTATGTAACTATACGGTAAATTAAAAGAATAATTAATTTAATAAAAATATTCAAGAAAATTACAACAAAATATATATTTTATTCTCATTTAATATTCATGTGTAATTTCTTTAAAAAAAATTATATTAGTTTCATATATAATTATTCATAATATAACTGCTAATACTACCCTAAAAAGGCTAAATCTTATTTAAAAAAATATAGCATAATCATATAATATTTTTAAAAATCATCGTAATTATTTATTTAAAAATAATTTTATTTTGAAATATTAAAAAAAAGAAAAAAAAAACAAGATTAGCAACCTTTGGTAGTTAGAAAATTGAAGTACGAGTTCTTGTACCTCTAAAACAAGATTAATGCAATGTAAGAATAATTCATGTTAGAGAACATATGCGAGATCAAGCAAAAGGAAACACGTCACAACATATAAAATTATGACAACGTAATTTCTGAGGATAAAAAACATTAAACAACTAAAGCGCAAATCATTAAAAACTTGAGGGATCGAAATGGAAAAAAAAACCAAAGATAAAGATTTAATTTCTATTTTAGTTTTTTAATTTTTAATTTTTTATACAGGTCAAGTGGAATCTGGGTCAATGTGTGGTGTCCGTCCTATATGCGTTGTCTTGGTTCCTTTGCCCACACACACACACACACACACACACACACACGGTTCTCCAAACCGAGTGAAGCTTTTTTTATCATGTAAATCGACCCTTGAGGGTTCCTGCAACATATTTCACTAGTATATACTATTATATTTGGCAAGGCATGTGACAAGCTTTGTATTTAATCTGTGAAATTGAGGGAAAAGAAGTTGGATCGTGTTAATTAGTATTTTTTTATGAACACTAGTAGCTAAGCTAAGCTAGCTAGGGCTAGGTTAGCAGGCAAAGATAAAGATAAAGAGAAAGAAAGAAGGATGAAAGCTAGTATATTCGGAGCACTGTATGTACAGGAATTAAAGAAAGATAAATGTACAGGTCTGGTTATTTACATGCAACTGAGATTAATTACTTGTTGGTGGGATATAATGCTGTGTCATTGATTATGATGTTGATTGTGTTGCTTAACAGAGTGCAGTGGATTTGTCTTTAAAGGGCTTTTTGTTAAAAGGTTGTTGGCAGCAGTGAAGAAATTTTACTTTTTTTATTTTCTTTTCCGGGGTTGAATTATTAAAAAAAA
>Ga0325411_1001659_pt1 | contig 24860 bp, 12 predicted proteins | sample PopdelMetagenome_13_FD_206181 | JGI IMG/M metagenome (GOLD analysis project Ga0325411, IMG submission 206181) | Populus deltoides microbial communities from Bellville, Georgia, United States - Xylem-PdIQD-R4 | ecosystem: Host-associated > Plants > Phyllosphere > Stem > Wood/Secondary xylem... | reverse complement strand
CTCTTCTTGAATTCAACCCAAAACTAAGTAGGACTTCGACATTTATTGAACATGTTCATTCTGTTCCTGGCAGGAAATGTATTTTCTACCATATCTCATAAATGTTTATGTACCATACTTGAAATAAATTCATGAGTACAGGATGAACCATTACCTAAGAATGTTCAGTTTATGACAGGCCAAACCAATGACAATACACAAGCTATTTTCACAAGAAGCACGATGTAGGAATCATAAGAAGATGCATACCCGAGTATTAGAGATGAGATTTTCAACAACACTTCTCTGTTGATCAAGTTGTGCTTTGAAAGAATTAGCATTATCCTGCAAAAATGAAAGCAGAACAATTAACTTTCCCAAGGATTCCTTTGTAAATTTGACTACACTTCCACATTCAGCTTGCAACATCTGAACAACTCTTTGTTTACAGTCACACCTGAATTATCAACAACAAATAACAGCAACTTCCACATTTGTTATTTAAGAAGTAACAGTGTTCAGTAAACATGAGGGAATTAAGTTTTTTGTTTTGAAGGTGATAAAGAATGCACTTGATAAGAGGGCATTAAGTTGAGGAACAACCCTATAAAATATTTGCTCTTCTAGATTAAGCATTATTTATCAGAAGCTACTGTGAACACAAAGCTGCCAATCAAAGTAACAACATTCATAAAAAATCATCTATCCTAGGTTCTTTACAGACTGGGGATACTCAAAGTAGAAAATTATGAATTGATAAAAAATTAAGAAAATGGAAGATATTAGTTACTGATGTGTTCTCATCATCTAGATTGAATTACTCTTTGCTAGCACAATATATTAAAGCAGTAATAAAATAAACAAAATTACACGATCATAAAGTATGAAAACATATGATGGAACTAGCAGAGAGGTTACATCTAAATTAACCCACAAATTCTTATGGACTGTTAATTCAAGAAAAAAGATTTTTCCTTTTCTCGCTCTCTTTCTCCATCTCTTTCTGACAGCAGTGCAACAAGGCTTGAATGCCAACGCAGTAGCATTTAGCATTGTTAACCTTGTTTGATACCAGTAGACCTTTAGTCCAAGTATCATTATTGCTTTGTAATACAGAGGTACATGGTGCAAAACAGAAGCTAGAAATGGACAAATTCAAACACCACATAGTCTCTTTCAGGAACATTGAACTTACAGCATAGGTTTTACGCCTCTTAAGAGCTTCACGTGCAAGGTCTTCCTCTCCCTTTTGAAGAGCAAGTTGTGCCTTACGGTACCTACACAATGCAAAATAATGCTTCATTTATACCATAAGAATGCAGTCAAAATAACAAATCTAATTGAGTTTTCCCTTGTTTGTAATAGTAACTCCAACCATGGTTACCATTCTTCAGAAGCTTGTTGTGCAGCATTATATTTATTTTCCAAACGCTTTTGAGAAGCCAAAACCTAGAGAAAATATAAAAGAACATCATAAAGGAAAAGGAGGAAGAATAAAGAAATTCCACAGAGGCAGGATATTGAGAAGCCTGGAGATTTTATATTCATTAATGATACTGCCATTTCGGTGTTAAATACTAAACATATTATACCTTCATATATGGAGGAAGAAGAAGAGAAAAGATGAAGAGAAGAAGGAAGAGAGAACCAATAGTAACTAAAGAAGGAAATAAATGCAAGATCAATTACTTGTGCTGTGGCCTGACGCATCTTTGTTAGGTCATCATTCATTTCAAGTACTGTCTGCTCTAGAATTTTCTCAGGATCTTCAAAGGAACTTACAATTGCATTTGCATATGACTGTGACAGAAGAAAGCTAAACCATGTTGGTTAATGTAGAAAAAGTAACAATTGTTAGTAATGGTGGTCATTAACGAACACCCCAGTATCAGTCCATAAATGCAGGTAAACAATCCAGGATCTCACCTTCACAACTCTAGCAAACCGATCAAAAAGGTTCATACGAGTTCCAAGAGCACCTCCACCATGTCCATAACAATGGGACCGAGTGGATAGACCGGTCCTAATCCTAGTAATTTTTAGAGCTTCAACTGCAAACAAAATTAAATTCAGCAAATATGTGTTTAAACGCACAAGTGCAGTGCCAACTGCAGAAATGTGTATTCTGAATCAGATTGCTGGCATTTATATAGAGATACTCTGTTATGCTTGTGACAATACCATTATTAAACTTGTTAAAGATCTACATCAAATTACTCAAATTCAGAATACCAAAAGCTCACAAACAACATTCAGCCCAAAACCGAACAAAACAATCAAGAACATCCATACAGCCAACCCCATCAACTTTTGTGACTTGTAACACTCTGTTGAATTCATTGGTCCTCAAACAATCAGCCCCTACCAAACTCCACCTCACAATCACAACACTCCACCGTAGATATTACAAATTTATCCAAAAGGGTCTCCTTATTTATCACCCCTAAAAGAAACCAATTATAGAAACATACGATTGGGCTCCACACAATTACTACTCTAAAGCTACCAATTGCCTATCCTTGTATAATCTTTTGAATAAGAAAATCCACACAAGACAAAGAATCCAAAAATCCTTCACTCATATCGCTAAAAAAAGGCCATTAACATAAAAAACAGCGAATTATAGCATCTGGGTCTCCTCTCAGTTCACATTCAACACTATAAAGCACCAAACTTCGATGGAAAAAAGGACCTAAATATCCAAAAAAGGATCAAATTTAGGGACCAAAATTTAAAAAAAAAACAGATACCTATAAACACATAGACAACTACAAATAAAGCACGTACCTCCACCATTGAAAAACGATGTCTTGAGATTCCTCCTCTTCACCAGACTCAAAATAGTATTATTGTTGCTGTTGCTGTTGTTGTTGGAGCTTGAAGAAGTAGAAGGAGGGTGTGGCAATGGCAGGGTTAATCCTGAAATTAACTGTGATTTTATGGCCATTTTTAAGGGAGTTTCAATTTTGCTGCTTTGGTAATCATAAATCTTTGGCTTTCTGGATAGAAGAGGAAGAGACCAGGATCACTCGATAACACTTTTGTCAATTTCGGTTTTTTATTACGTCTGAACCGGACCCTAACATCGCAAGGTGAACCGGCTTCGATTTTATTATTGCTGTTGTTGTTAATTAAATTAATTAATTATTAAATTATTATTAAAAAGAAGCTAAAACTCATCGTCTTTTTCCTTTACTCATAGAAACAATCTATTTGTATTGTAGTATTGCTCATATTTTTTTTTTATTCTTTGATTTTTTTTATCACGAAAGTTTCTTTTTTAATTTGATCTTTTATATTAAAGTTAATTTAGGATTGACATACATGATTTATTTTGGTTAGCTTATTCTCGAAAACAAATTCTAACATTAGATTTGTACTTGATTTATCATAATGAAATTCAATTTTATTGATTCAAAATTATTAAAACTTTAGAAACTGAATTAGAAATTAAAACAAATGTTCAGCTTATTTTTTACCAAATTAGGGACTAAATTAAATAAAAAGGTGATGTTCTCTAGCTCGTGTAACACACGCACCATCGTGTGAGGAACTCTACCATATTATGGCAACACGTGTGACTTCCTCCAAGCTTTTACGATGATCTCCCTTAATGCCTTTGGAATAGTTTAGGTGGAGGCTTTCTTTTCTAGCAGTGTGTGATGATGGCATGGCTCTAGCGATTCATTCTTTTTTTTTTTCTCTCTCATTTCTCTTTTCTCCTTGATTTCCACATCTTACTCTCTCCAAAATAATAAACAAGGCTACCAATTGTTTTTATATCAAATTTAATTATTATTATTTTAATAATTATTTTTAACAGCAAATATAGTTCGATTTTGTAAAATTGACGTTCAATAAATCATGGAATGATGTTTGAAATCATGAACATATGAGACAATGCAAAATAAAAGAAATATTAAGAAAAAAGATGGAAATGCAATATTAGAGGAAGACATAATCAACTATGGATTGCAGCAATGACCCATAATATTTTCCTTTTTTTTCCTTTTTTTTTTCTTTTTTTGTCATTTCAATTTTTTTAGTTACTAGATTTTTTTTTCAATTTGATCCTTTCATGTTAAATTAATATACGATTGGACTTAATGATTTATTTTGGTTGGCTTGATATGGGGTTTTGGCAATGTCAATAAAAAGTTTCGATATTGGGTTAATGCTTGATTTGACAAAATAAAATTCAATTTGATTGATTCAAAACAATTGAAACTTCGGGGACTGAATTTGAAACTAAAATAAATATCCAGCCTCTTTTTTTTCACAATGCATAAGCATATTTTTTATTATTTTAATCCTCAAGGTTTTTTTTCATTGTTGGTCATGTTTCTTGAAGTTTTATATTTTGGTTCAAAACCTTATTTTATTTACTTTTTAATCCCTAGATTTTAGAGATGAGAAAAAGAGAAAGTCATAAGGAAACATGAGAGGAGAGAGCAAGTGTGTCGGTTTGCCACAATCCAACCACCAAAAAAGTTGTTCTTTTTGTCGATAAGTTTCATCTAATAAGAAGAATTTCGTTATGGTTTTTTAACCTTTCATCTACGAGGAAAAGGTAGATCAGGGCTCGAGAGTTTTTTTAATCGAGTTGATTTTTCATTTTTAGGAAGATTAAAGGCTAATTTAAGGTTATTAATGGGTTTATTGAGGTGTCTAGGGTGTTTTACATGCATTTTCAGGTTAAAAAAGTGTTGGAAATGGGTTTTGTGTTAAAAGGGTTTAAACTCAACTTTCTAGGCATCTAAGATGGACAATAATCATACATAAGGCAACACATTGTATATTATTCTTTATATATATATATATATATATATATATATAAAGAATATCAAACACAAGTTTTTTTTCTTTACTAAAACTTGCTTTTGTGGTTCTGATAAGTTGTTATTTAAAAAATAATTATTCTAGTAAAAAAACTATCACAAAAAAAAAGTTTGTATTAATAAGATAAAGAGGGTTTTAATTAAGGATATACCTTATTTCTTATCCTTATTTTAGATCTTTAGAATTTTTTTTTATATTTATTCTAATTACTTTTAGTTTTTAGCAAACAAACAACATGCCTCCAAAAGCTATATTCAAAAAAACATATATGATAAGAAAATAAACAATTATACTATAAAACAATTTTATTTCAATATAATTTAAATTAGTACTTTTCTTGCAAAAACAAAATAATCTTTTGATGTATAATTAGATGAAAATATTTTAAGAGCTTCTCACAACATGAGATAAGATATCTTATTCTACATCCATTTTTCAACTTCTTGACTGAGTCTTTGGTTAACTTTAACAACTTATTTTTATATTTATTGACATATATAATTCTCTATCAATTTTATTAAAAACACACATCAACTTTTAGTTTATATTTAAAAATTTTCTCAATGCATAAAAATGAATTATAAGCATCTATGTATTTTTTTCCGTTACAAAAAAAACTTTTGATACATTATAGTGAAACACAAGTCATTTGACTAGTTATTATTGTTGTTTTGGTTAGTTATCTGCTTCTTTTTATTTATTTATTCATATTAGCATTTTAATGGGAAAATGTAATGCAATTGTTAGTAGGTTGAAATTAGACAAAATTGAATAACACATGATACAATTAAAAAATTGACAAAAACATATAAATAAAATCAGAGTTTTTGCCATCTTATTATAAAGAAAGAAATTTATTTTAGTGTGTGTGGACATTAATAAAGACTAGTTAAGGCATGTAAATGTGGCATAGGCATACATTATAATTGAATAATTAATTTTTTAGCCCATATCAAATGGAATGATTAGCCTCCATAGATCTTGTTGATGATAAATCATAATAAATTTAGATGGTAATTGTGCGACATGGTTTTAAACCGTACCAATTACTCAAAGTTAGATTACAATTATGTGAACAAAGCAATGAAGATCATAAGTTATGGTGCATGGGTTTCTAAACCAAATAATAATAATAATAATAATAATTTATTTTTTGTTTGGGCTATATGCTCAATTGTTGTGGTTTAGGCATTTGCTCAAACAACAACATCGTGGCTAGAAGGTGATAACCTTTTGTCACTGTTGGAGCCTCGGTCTAATGGCTACACCCAGTAAATTATCACTTTTAGCACGCAATCTTTTTTTAGTCTTGGTGAGTTAAAATACGTCACCATGCACAACCTTATACAAACAATATTTTTATGATTAATTAACATATTCTTTATGCAACTACATATTTTTATGCAATGCACCATCTTTTCTAGCAAATGGTGATAGTGCACCACTCTCTATGTAAGGCAAACATCTTTTTCTTGATTAATGACTATTTCTAGTCAATGTATTAGTGACGCTCATCAACCTTTCCACAAATGAAAATATTAAATATTATAACCAATGATGAATACAAACATTTCCACCAATCAATCACAACATAGTTAATAATAAATTGTTTTAATTCCATAATTAACAATGACTTCTCAATATTGGAAGAATATATAGCTTTTATTTTGATGCCATAGTTAATAAACTTGATGATGAATAGAAGAAAGTGATAGAAAATCTTATCAATTTTAAAGTACACGTAACCTTAATCTTAAAGATGAAACTAGACTTTATTAACAAAATTAAAGCTTATAGGTAAAACACTATTGTTATTTTCACTATTCATGATCTCACAATTCACCGTGGATTGCAAAGTGAATTTTTTTAATTTTAAACTTGGTCCTCAAATTTCTCTTTAGTACAATTGAGCCATTTTGAGCCCAAATTAGAGCCAAATTGCATATTTCTTTTAGGGTGGAGGTTAAATTAAAAAATAGAGGACTAAAGTGAAAAAAATATATAAAAAAGATTGCAAGTCTGTAATTTATTTGAAAAGTTCATTTTAGTTCTCTCGTTTTTTAAGCTACTTGGTAATCGGTACCTATAATTTTAAAAAAATAACCGGTACTAAATTTTATTTTTTCTTTTTTTTTTATCCTTTTTTAGGTGGAGGAGAGAGAGGAAGGTTGCTAGATTTCAGTTAAGAGAGATAAAGTTGTCATTGGAGAAGATTTCGGCAACCAAAACGGTCGATTTAAGTGTCAAAAGATTTCATATGATAAGGAGGATTAATATTAGGTTTTTTTACCTTGAAAACACCTAAAAAATAGATATGACCTTGGTAAGATTTTTGGTTTTGGGTTAATTTCAGGTTTTGGGCTTGACTCCAATGATGAAAAACTTCCTTTCGTCACGTGACTGGATTCCATGCAGCATACTCTTCCTCAAGAGATGACGTGTGTTGGTTGTTTCTCGGCATATTGTCACCGACAATGTTTTTCTCTCTGTTCTTCCTTGAAACTCACGCTGACCATTTAAAATTTCATGGTAGCCCTCTTAGTTGGGTGTATTTGAGTGTCGGTCCTCATTCTTTGATTTGTATTTTTGGTCCTTGGCTTTTTTGTAGGTTTTTTATTTTTCTTCTATTTCGTCCTTCAAACTAAATTTATTAATTTTTTTTCTTTAATTTTGATCCTGATTCTTTTTATTTCTTAATTTTCCCTTTTTATAAACTTTGAATTATTTTCAATATCATCCTTTAATAAAAATATTTAATTTGTTATTTTTTTAATTCAATCCTCATTCTTTTGGTAACTTCTTCTTTTAATTATTTTGTGAATTTTTCTTTTCAATTTAACCCTTCAATCCAAAATTATCCATCCTCTTATTTTTTTCAAATTTGATCATCATTCTTTTAATTTTTATTTTTTTCTATTGGATCATTTTGTATAATTAATTTTCTTTTAATCTCATCCTTTCACATTGATTTATTGAAAATTAAGCTTTATGATTTTTTTCAGGTTTGGTGTTTCTCATCAAATGGCCCGAGTCACGAGCTTTATAAGTTAACACGGGTTAACATTATTATTTTTACTTATTTTCTTTCTCAATCTCATGACCTGACTCGTGGAATTGGCAGGTTAATCCGAGTAAATTCGCACATTTTATATGGCCTTTAATTACTCTTTATTCTTATGGATCCTTTGGTGTGGTTGAATTTTTGTAAAAAAATTCATATCCTTTAATATTTATTTGGTAGAGAATTGAGTTTCGTGATTTTTTCATATTTGGTATTTTTGGTCAAATGACCTGGGTCATGAGTTTTAAAAGCTAATGACGGTTTAATATATATATAAAGGGTTTCATGATTTTCTTTATTTTCTTTTCTATCAGGTTACTCGATCTCATAATCTGACATGTGAATTTGGTGGGTTGACCCGGGTGGGCCTAAGTCTAATTTTGGCTTATAATTGCTAATTATTTTTTATCCTTTTGCATAATTGATTTTTTTTTCTTCAATTTTTTCCTCAACATTTGATTAGTTAAAAATTCAGTTTCGAGGTTTTCCATTTTTTGTGCTTTTTGTCAAATGACTTATGTCACATGCTTAATAGGTTAACACGAGATGACATTGTTTTTTTCTTGGAAATTGAGCTTTTTGATTAAACTTAGGTTTGAGATTTCACGAGTTAAGATTTTGAAAGATTAAGTCGGATCTAGGAGATTCGCTCGAGTTTACTTAATTTTTAACATTATTAAATTAGGGTTTTTTTATGTTATTAAATTAATGTAACTTATTAAACTCAATCGATTTAATGACTTGAGTCTTAATTTTTTTTTACTTTTTTAGAAATCCTAGCATCGCCTTAACTCTTTTCTTTTTACGTTTTAAAAAATCTAGCATGACCCATGACATTGCATCGACCATCAATATAAGTTTATTGGATTGCTTGGTGTGGTCGAGGAGATGTTGTGTTTTCTATTGAAGGGAGAATTGGAGTTCCACATCTCTCTGTCCCCTCCTCTAATTTGATTTAGAGGATATTTCAACCATTTATAAGGCTGTGTTTGTTTCCCTAGAAACTAGTTTCCGGAAAACTACTTTTCAAACTTTCCTGTGTTTGTTTGCCATTAGAAAAGTTGGTCAACAGAAAATACTTTCCGATCAACGGAAAACACTTTCTAGTCAAAGAAAAATTTAACTTGGTTTCCAGGAAAATATTTTCCTTTTATTTTGGGTGGAAAACACTTTCCGGAAGTTGTGAAAAATTTAGAAGTGTCATATTATTTGCTGATTATATCAAATTTGGTCCTTAAACTTTTGATTACTATATATATTTTGTTTTGAATATTTGTTTTTCAATTTCATCCCTTAGAATTTAATTTTTATATTGATTTTGATCTTTATTTTTATAATTGTTATTTGCTTTTTCCTTATCATTTTTTAATTGAAATTTTTTATCTATCAAATTTGGTCCTCATTCTTTTTATAGTTATTTATTTTATTTGAAATAATTTATGAAATGTTAATTATTATTATTTTAATTTCTTCATCTTTTAATTTTTTTATTTTTTAGATTTGATCTTTATTATTTTGATTATTATTTATTTTATTTGAGATAATTTATGAAATTATATTTTTTTTCAATTTCATTCCCATTCAACCTTTTAATTTGTAAGATTTTTTTTTATTATTTTAATAAACTTGAAAATAATAAAACATTAATAAGTTATTTTCCAGCTTATTTTTCATGACATAAACCAAACACTGGAAAAATGTTTTCCAACTTATTTTACATTACACTACCAAATATCAAAAAATAATTCACTTTCAGAATTCAGTTTTCTGGAATTTACTTTTCCGGAATTCACTTTTCAAAAAACAAATAGTTGTTCTCAATTCTTGCAAGTGAAGGATATGAATATGAAGATCATGATAAAACATGGAGAAGGTGAAGTATAAAAGCAACAGTCTCCCTAGCATAGTTTAAGGCATATATTTAATATGAGTCTAGGTTTAGACTTTGCTAATTGTTTTTTTAGGAGCTGTTTTTTTCTTTTCTGCTCTTATATGTTGTGTAATTGCCATGCAATGAGCTTTAAAATTACCCAATTTCAATCAATGAAACTTTTTTTTTTTGATAAATAAAAATCCTAATAAAGTGATAAGTGTAATCAAACAATACAATTAAAAACTCATAAAAAAATTCAACAATGCAAGTTTTAATAGTAAGGAAATAGATAGAGGCTAACTTGTGAAATCCTGAAAATGATTTTAAGAATCTTTTATTGATTTGGTATATTTAGAAGAAAAAAATTAGATAATAATTTCAAAGTTAAAATTTATAAAATCAACATCTTTTATTATCTAAATTATTCTTTTAATAATATTATCATTAAATAGTTGATTAAATGATTGTAGAACCAATCATTTTAATCAACCTCATGACAAGGCATACGTGAACATATAAATCTCAACTTAAAACACATTAATTTTTTCTTTGGAAAAATTATATTTAACATCTTATAATTAATTATTTTTTTACTTTATTTTTTTAAAAAAATTACACTTTACATGGTAGATTAACATAAATTTTTAAATAAAAAATAATTAAATTTTTTTATACAGAAACTCGAACAAATAATAAATGATCCATCAAAGAATTAATAGAGGTTTCACAAACACAATTTATAAAAAATAATGGATCTCAAAAAGCACCAATAATCACCTTTATCTCTCTCCAACTCTTTTTTTTCTAATATTATAAATTATGTTTTTTAGGGTTTTGAAATTTTGAATGGATTTAGTTGTTGTGTAGAGGATGAGGATGAGGATGAGGATGAAAAGAGTGTGGTCAACGTAAAGCTCAATGGACAATTAATGTTGTATCTTCAAAATTCCTCTTGATTGCCCTAATTATCCTATTTTAATTTATCAACAAAACCCATTAAAATGGGGGGCAACGAAAAAAATCCAGGAATTGTGTAAATTGATTCGAAAGGAAAATATTTGTTGGTATCAGCAGAATTTATTTTATTGCTTGTACACATTGATTGAAATTATAGAAACTATTCATAGCTGCTCTGTATAAAGGATGGACAAGGCTCGTGCATCTTTGCCCCGCGACGGCAGTACAAAGAGAAGAAGTGACCACTAGTAGGGGGAGAAAAAAACTAAGAAAATTAAAAAAAAATAACTGAAAAAATCGAACCGTGAAAAAAAATCAATTAAATCGATTAAAATTTTGAAAAAACCGGCTAGTTTGATTTCGGGTTTATAAGTCTAAAACCGAAAAAACCAAACCGAATCGAACCCAAACAAAAAAACCGGAAAAACCCCGAGCCAAACCGGAAAAACAGAGTCAAACCGGTTTGAACAGGTTTTTTCCTAAAAAACCTAACCTAACCGAAACCAGTCGATTTGAACCGGTTTCGGTTTTTTTTAAAAAAATTTAGTTTAGTTATTTTTTTAATATAAAAACCAAATCAAACTGAAAATGATCATCCCTAGCCATTAGGGTAGAAGAGAAAGGGGTTGCTATTGCTAGGGTTTTTTTAAACTTGGGACAAACTTATAATTTTAACTATTTTGTTGATTATTGTTTTGTGAGGAAGCAATATGTTATATAATTTTAAAAATCATTTTGATCGTGAATGTTTTTCAAGAATAAAAACAGAGTTAAAAATGACCTCAGCGTAATTTTTATTTATTTATTTATTTATTTTATCAAAGATAGGGATTTCATTTAAAAAAGAAGGGGCGCTTCCGCCGTTGAAAGCAACAACTTGTGAAAAAATCTTTAGAAAAACCAAGAGTAAACAGCACATTATTTTCAAGTCTAACTAGAGTGAAAGACAGCGACAGCAAACTAGATCCTCGCCTTTGGCGCATTGGATCTACCGCCATGCTATACGGAGCAGCATTGGCGTGGGTTGCGGTGTTTAGCCGCTGGGTTGGTGGGCACGAGAGCGACATCAGATTACTTGCTATTATTTGAGATTGTGAAAGGAGGGTCATTTGTCAAACGATCTTAACTTTTCTGGACTGCTTGTGTCCAAATCCGTCTATGATGTGCCATGGTAGTTGAAAATGTCTTTCCAATAATTAAAGATATGGACTCAAATTTCTTGCTATTTCCATTTTTTGCACCATCTAATCTAATCTAATTAACAATAAACTAAAATTATTTAGTGTTTCATTGTGCAAGTCCACGAGAAAACACCGAGTTACCTTTTCTTTTCTTGTTTTTTTTTCTGTTTTTTTTTCTTCTTTTTTTTTCGTTTTCTATACTTTTATGGGTTTTTTTTTAACTTTTTTCTTTGTGTTTTTTTAATGAATTTTTTTGATTTAATTTAGTTTGTTAATATTAATTTTTTTATTTAATTATCAGATTTTCATAATACGGATCCCGGGTTTGATGGGTTAACCTAATTTGACGAGTTAACCTGAATTTTTTTTTGCTTTTTTTATTTTTAATTAATAACATATACTAAAATTATTCAGTGTTTCACTGAGCAGTCCACTGTGAAACGCTAAGCTGGTTTTTTTAATTTTTTTTTTGCTTTTTATGACTTTATGGGGTTTTTTTTTTACTTTTTTTCTTTGTTTTTTTTCTTTTAATGAATTTTTTTTGTTTAATTTAGTTTGTTAATGTTAATTTTTTTTTAGTTATCAGACTTTCATGACACGCATCCCGGATTTGACGGATTAACCTGGTTTGACGAGTTAATCTGGAATTTTTTTTTGCTTTTTTTAAAGTTTGAAGAATTAACCCGGAATTTTTTTTTTTGCTTTTTTTCTTTTTAATTAATTTTTTTCGTTTAATTTAGTTTTTTAATGTTAAATTTCTTTCTATTTAATTATCAGACTTTCATGACACGTATCCTGGGCTTAACGGGTTAACCTGTCAATTTTTTTTCTATTTAGTTATCAAACTTTCATGACGCAAATACCAGGTTTGACAGGTTAACCTGGTTTGAAGGGTTAACTCAATTAATTCAGATTTTTTTATTTTTCTTCATTAGTTTTTTTCTTCCTGTTGGTTTTTTTTCTTTGTTTTTTAATTAATCTATTTAATTATCACACTTTTATGACATGACCTTACATCCAGACCCATATTCAAGGCTCTTGGGTCCGGTGTTGCAGCCAAACTTACTTAAACTTGAGTGATGTAAGTTTAATATTATTATTAATATTATAAATATTACTCTTGGGTCAAACGTTGCAGCTAAACCAAAGGTTCTTGGGCATATCTTTGCAGAAAAACCTAACACTCTTAGATCTTAACCTTTTTTGATATTTTTTATGCAAGAAAAAAAATTTAACCCATGGTGTGTGCCTTTATTTTTTTCTCTCTCTCTTTTTCTTTTTAAGCCTTTTACTGTGAATTGCACAGTACAGTTCACAGTGAAAAAGATGATGCCCTTATTTTTTTATCTTTTTTTAATTATTTTTTTAAATTTAGTTTCTTAATACTAAATTTTTTCTATTTAATTATTAGAATTTCATGATATGGATCCCAGGTTTGACGGGTTAACTCAGTTTATTCAAAAGAAATTTCTTTTTCTTAATTAGTTTTTTTCTTCCTATACGTTTTTTTTCTCTTTGCTTTTTCCTTTCTAAGTAATCTTTTTTTAAATTTATTTCATTAATAATAAATCTTTTTTCTATTTAGTTATCACACTTTCATGACATGAATTCCAGGTTTGACGGGTTAACCTGATTTGACGGGTTAACCCGGTTGATTCAAATTTTTTTTCTTTTTCCTCATTAGTTTTGTTCTTCCAATTTCATCTTTTAATATTGTATGCAATTCACAGTGAAAAAGCTGAAGCCTTTTTTTTTTTGTTTTTAGTCCACGGTGAAAAAGTTGATGCTTTTTTTTCTTTTTAATTAATTTTTTTATTTAGTTTGTTGATATTAATTTTTTTTCTATTTAGTTATCAGACTTTCATGACACGGATCTCAGGTTTGACGGGTTAATCCAGTTAATTTAGATTTTTTTCTTTTTCTTCATTAGTTTTTTTCTTCTTATAAGTTTTTTTTTCTTTTATTGTTTCTTTTTATTTAATTTAGTTCATCAATATTAATTTTTTTTTTCTATTTAGTTATCGACTGATGCGTTTAGTTTTTCTTTTTGTTTTTTTGATATTTTTATGCCTTTAGCTGTGGACTGCACACTATAGTCCACAGTGAAAAGGCTGATGCCTTTTTGTTTGTATTTTTCCTTTTTAATTAATTTTTTTGTTTAATTTAGTTTGTTAATGTTTAATTTTTTTTCTATTTAGTTATCAAACTTTCATGACATGGATCTCGGGTTTGACAAGTTAACCTGGTTTGACGGGTTAACCCAGTTAATTTTGTGTTAACCCGTCAATTTTTTTTTCTATTTAGTTATCAAACTTTCACGACACGAATCCAAGGTTTGACGGGTTAACCTGGTTTGAAGGGTTAACCCAGTTAATTCAAATTTCTTTTTCTTTTTCATCATTAATTTTTTTTCCTTTTGTTTTTTTTTCTTTTTAATTAATCTATTTAATTATCACACTTTTATGACACGACCTTGCAGCCAGAGCCACATCCAAGACTATTGGGTATGTATGGTATTGCAGTCATACCCACTTAAACTTGGGTCATGCAAGTATAATGTTATTATTAATATTATAAATATTACTTTTGGGTTAGGTATTGCAGCCACACCCAAAATTCTTGGGTATAATTTTGCAAAAAGACCTAATACTTTTAAATTTTCACTTTTTTTGATATTTTTTATGGAAAAACTATTGACCCGCGGCATCACGCGAGTCATGTAACTAGTTTTTTTATTAAAAAAACACTAATTTACTGTACACTCGAACTTATTGCACTGTGGATCGAGACCGTCTATCAACAAAAGCTCTTGCCCTCTTGAAGATATCCCGATTAAATCAGGGAATTGAATTGATTATAAAAACATGAGTTTAACTAACCGTTTTATTAGTGAACAAGAAAAAATATTATCTAAACGAGTTAGTAGATTGACTTTAAATTAAAAAACTCAAACTTGTTTAAAAAATTCTTGGGTTTTTGTTCAAAGTATTTTTTTCGCAGAAAAGGCAACCTTACTCCCTAGTTTTTTATGTTTGGTCAAGTTGTCAGAAAATTAGTTCATGATTTTTTTGGCTCAAAATTTTATTTTTTAAACTGTTTTATCATAAAACACCTAATAAACATCTTTATGATGCTAATAAACTAATGTACCAACTCAAAACACTTTTAAATTTGTCTTAAAATACAAAATTAAATTGAAAAAAATTATCTTTCAACCGTGATTAGCTTTTTTTGGGCAAGATGAAGAGGAAAAAACACTTCATTGAAACTCATTTCATTAAATGTAAATCATTGACACTAAAACAATCTTTTTTCATAGTGAAAATATGGTTAACCGACAATTCTCTCTCTATTCAATAGTTTTTTGATAACTTTATCTTTTCCTCTTAAATCTAAGGACTATAAAAGAAGGAAAATAAAATCTTGGTCCAAAACTAAAATTTCAAAAACAAAAAAGACCAGACTGCAAGGACTAACTAATTAATTTTATTTAATCCATAGGAACTAGGTTATTATTAATTCATATCTTACCATAATACCCAAATAAAAAATCATTATAAAGAAGCGGCGCTCACAAGTCACACCACTGTTAGAGTTCCACTCTATCTCCAGCTCCCACTCTTTCTCCATATACAGCACGTATCTTAATTCCTATTTGGTTCCTGGAAAACGAAGGAAACAAAAATCAGAATTTTCTCTGTAAGTACCTATCTCTCTCTGTCTTGAATGTAGTGAGCGCTCTGTTTCTTGAAATCCTGTTGCTTAAAGAGAGAGCAGGGCCATAAATGCTTCATTTAGATATAATTTTTTGAATTTAAGGAGTTTTTCCATTTTTTTGCTTTCTTTAAGTGAATATCAACTTCTATCGCTGTGCATGTATTGTTAATATAGTGTTTGCTGAATTGGTATTTTTTCCCCTTTCAAGTTCAGGTAATTTACTTCTCGAATTGATGAATTGGGTGCTTTCTTTTTCTGTCAAACTGAGACAAAAATCTCAAATTTTTTCCAGTGTTACTTTACTTTTTTGATTGGAAAATGATGGGAAGGGAAACATTTCAGTGAGCTATGAGACTAAAAATTTTGTTCAATTTAAATCGGTGGTTTATTTCATTTTGTGTTCTGTTTTAGTTGGAAAGTGAAAGGAATTGCCTTTGTGAATACCAGAAAAGAAAACCAGCCGTTGCCTTTTTTTTTAATTCTGTTTAATTGCTTAAATTTCTGAAATATTCACTCACCGGTTGATGTAGATCGAATTTTTATGTACTGTGATTTTTACTCCTTTTGTTTTGTATTTCTGCTTGGTTATTGGTACAAAGATCTGCAACAATTGTAATTCGGAACGTCAGTAAAGCCCATTCTTGTTAGCATACAAAATGTAGATGTAGTGATGGAAATTTCACACCATGGACTACCAACCATGGTTCGATGTAGGACTGGGGGGGCTAAACGGTACTTCAACACAATCTGACTGTTGGATTAAAAAAATATATATATTAAGGCATTGCACTTGAATCCCATGACAACTTAGATCATACTTCTCTGCTAGCCAATTAATTTTCTTTCTTTTCATCTGCTTGGATTCGCTTTATTTGATAGGGTTATGTTACCTCAACTGCCTCATGATAACCAGGGAGTGAAGCAAAGTACATAGTTGATTTCTTTTCTTTTTTGTTTCATTTGAATGTAAACTTGTAATTTGATTAGGCTTAGTGATATGAATTTTCATCTCAGTGTTGAAGCTGAAAAAGTGTTATATTGCCTTCAAGTAGGACATCGGATTCAAAGTTGAAAGGAGGAGGAGCAAGCCCCAGGATACTACTCTGAGGTTCACAAGAAAAGCAAAAGGCAGAAAATATAATGGGAAACACAACGCAAAAATCCCAGGAAACAGAAGTAGAAGAACCAGGACAACTACAACAAGAAGAAGATTCAAACTTTACATGTGAAATTTGCATCGAACCTATGTTAGCAACCAGGAAATTCAAGAATGGTAGCCTGTGTAAACATCCTTTCTGTTTGGACTGCATAGCCAAATATATCGAAGTAAAAGTCGAAGAAACCACTGGCTGCATTGAATGCCCTGGACTGAACTGCAAACAATTATTAGACCCTCTCTCATGCAATTGCATCATCTCAAAAACAATATTTGAGAAATGGTGTGATCATCTATGTGATTCTACTGTTTTAGGGTCTGAAAGCTGCTATTGCCCATACCAAGATTGCTCAGTGTTGGTTTTGAATGAGTGTAGGGATAAGCTAATGAAAATAAAATGTCCTAACTGCAAGAAAAGCTTCTGTTTCCTATGCAAGATTCCATGGCATGCAGGATACCAGTGCAATGAGAGCAGACATCTAAGAGATAGGAATGACATTCTGGTTGGTGAACTGATTGAAGAGAAAAAGTGGACTAGATGTTATAATTGTGGTCACTCCGTTGAGCGAGTTAGTGGTTGCAGAGATATGAAATGCAAGTACGCTCTCCCTCCCTCCCTAACTGCATAATATTTGTGATTTAGATTTTTCTTTCTTTAACCAACAAATTATATGTGACAGGAGATTATTATAGTTTGGATTATGCAACACTTTTTCCCATACCATATATATACATGATAAAATAATGGGGAAATGACTTAGCCTATCTTTATATAATATAGTCAATGTTCAATATGTCCTCACGTACTTAATTGAGCTAATTGTGTCGCTGCCAAATAAGTGTGTTTCCAATCTATTCTTCCAATGACATCTTCCGGCTAAAGCATAAGAATTAGCGTGATATGGATATGACTAGTATTATATCGAAAATGACAATGAGGTAAAAAGGAAAATTACCTTAACTTGTCTTTACATTTTAGGCTTAGTTTCCAATATGTCCTTAAAAGTTTAATTGCTCTTAATTTGTCTTTGAATATAGTGTTATTTTTCAAACTGAGGCAATTAAACGTTTAAAGGCAGATTGGAGAATGCCTCTAAAATATAAGGACAAGTTGGGCTAATTCTCCCTTTTATCTCAAGGTCATTTTTGATATAATATTGTTTATGTGCTCATCGCGTGACTGAAACATTTTAGAGCTTAGCTGGAAAGTGATGTTGGAGAAACATTTAGAAACTCACTTATTTTGCAGGGACACAATTGGCTCAATTAAGGACACAAGAACAGGTTGGACACTGACCCCATTATATAAGAATATGCTGGGCTATTTCCCCTAAAGTAATACAAAGCAACATTATATCATTTAAGCTCATCAGAAGATGTAGTTATAATAGCTGAAAACATATAAGTTCTTTATATATATATATAAAACTAATGATTTGATAGGTTAATTCGGTTAAACTGGATTCATGTTGAATGTTAGCACACATATTTGAGAACTTGTACACACCTGGGTCTCAAAGTTCTATCTAGTCCTTATCTCAAGTATAGCCGAATTCAAAATGTGGGGTTGAAGGTTTCTTCCATTCAAAATGAGTTTAAAGAACTAGCTATGCGTAGGCAGATTGTATGTCAATGTAATCTTTCAATTTAACAATATGTATAATTCTGATTCGTTTTGATTATTAATGCAGATGCGGGGTTAGGTTTTGCCATCAATGTGGAGGACCATTCCATTTCGGCCCTTGTAGGCACAGGCGCTGTGGAGCTGTTCTTTGTAATCTATTCATTTTTGTGGTGTTATCAGCTTTATGCTACTTCTTATATTTTGAAATACATTCACGCCACAGAAGGTAGACTCAGCTGCACAGGCCATGTATCCTGGTGGCATGCTGAAATGCCACAAGAAAAAAAAGAAGGGGTTGCAAATAATGTTATTCTCGTACATAAACGTAATAAACTGGTTTGTTCAACTTGTGTTAGTTTTGTTCCGTCCTTGAACGTCTTTTTCCTTAGAAGAAGAAGAACAACGAAACTCCAGATAGCTTCTTCACTTTCAGAAAGAAAGTTCATGGTCTTGGTATTTTATTTTCTTGCACTTGTGCTCAAATGCTGGGAAAATGATTGAAAGTGAAACATTTCGATATTGTATGATTCTAATCTATAAAGAAACAAAATTTGTCCAATTTAAGTGGTTTATTTCACTCCCTGTTTCATTTGTGATTTCCCAGGCTATACAAGGTAGTTGCTTCGTGTTTTGTTTAGTGCTGGAAAGTAATAAATTACAATCCTGTATCCCGTTCATCACCAGTTGCTGGACAGATTAGTTAGCTGATCTTTTAACTAAGGGTTTTTCAACCCCCGAAGTTTTTGAAGCTTCGGTCCAGTCTGATCGAGGCTTCACCAGCGCTGACCAGCTTGCAGGAGGGTGATAGAGAATAAAACTCGCAGATACAGTATCAGCTGCGCATATTTCTTTCCTTATTTAGATAATTCAATCCTGTATATATGTTGTATCCCTGTAATTACTATAATTCCAGCAAGCAATCCTAGTTTCAGTATAAAATTATTGCTTGTTTCATTGACGGAAGAGCTACAAAAATAAGGTAGGTTGGTTTTCATTAATTTTGAACCCTATTTATCTCTCTCTCTTTTGGAGATGAAGCAAAAGGACATGACATTCCAAATCGATAACTTTGGCATTGTGATTGGGAAATGAATACCTACCAAACACGGCATTAGGACTTCCACTAGAAATCAAAATAAGAATAACACCAAATAACCAAACATGATCTCAGTCCAAGCATGGTTCATGGCTTTTTATTTGGGCGAGTAACAGGACTGGAACCCGAAGACGAGTATCAATCTATTTTTCCAAGAAAAACAGACAGAGAAACATGGAAAAAGAATGTTGTGTTCAGATGATGTGTTTTTACAAATGGAAAAATGGAAAGAGTTTCTTTTAATTAGTTTTCCAAGACAAACCCTAGAAGTTCCAAAATTTTCCATTTTCACCGGGGCTTGAGAGGGCGATTTCCCCCAATTTTTCCAGCTAGCATTTTTTTTCCAGACAAAATCAACCCTACTTTTTTCTTTTAATAACAATTGTACCCTCTCTCCATATGCAATCTCTTGCCCTAACTCTTTTAACAACAATTCTCACCGTCTAAAAGGAATTTCTTGTTAGATATAGGTTCATTAGCCATTTTTTTTTAATATAAATTATATTTCTCGTAACCCATCTACATGGGATATGGGCATTACAATCTTCCCCTATTTAAATGTGCAATATCTCATCGCACCATAATCACAGCTCATGATCAAACCCTAGATGATGTAGATAGTTTCCAGTTTCCACACTGAAATTCTTTAAGCCCACTACCTATTTCTTTTATCTAATTTAAATCTCTCTTAACCCATTAATGTGGGATACGTGGCATCACAATTTTCCCTTTAAAATACGCGGCGTCCCTATCACACCATAATCATAGTTCAGGATCAAACCCTAGATGGCTCGGCCAGTTCCCCCAAGCCTGGGGAATTAGGGCTTGATGTGCAACTGAGCAACTTCTAGTCCTACAGATGTAAATATGGAGTATAGACAGGCAGGCTCCACGCTAGCTAGGGTTCCCTCCAGTAATGTTTCGTAGTTTTGTTTTTGCGGTTCAATTTATCTTTTTTAAAATTTTGAAGTCAAACTCTTCATGATCCTTGTACATGAGATATGGGCATATCTCAAAACGAGCACTGTATTGGATTGAAATGATTAAAGATAAGAAAACAGAACCTGCATAAGGATAAATATACATGTATAGCTAGTTCAATGTAGGCTGTGTTCTGCCTTGCCTTGTTTCAGACAAATTTACATCATACAGGCCACAAAAGTCTACCAGTAACTTGTTATTGTTCCAGGAAAAAAAAAAAAAACTTGGTGCTGTTGATTCACACATGCGCCACCTGAAGAAGGGTGTGCCGAGAAGCTGTTGTCCTAAAATGGCTTAAAATCTGGTGGTTCAGTAGGTGCCACACCTTTTGACCTTTTAAACTCCACTAGAAAAAGACATCCCTAGAAAATCCTTCCCTGTAGCCTCAAAGACAAATTGATTTTGAATTTAAACAAAGCCCGCAGCTGGAGAACTCCTTAGTCCGATCTCTTACACGAGAAGGGATCGAAAACAAAAATGGTGAAGAGGTCAATGCCTCCATCTTTCAACGTTGGCTTTCTGCTTTTCTTCTTGGAAAAACATTAAAAAATAGAACCACTTTGTCTTAAACCACTAAGCAAAACCCAAAAGGTATCGTGATCCTGATATCATACATTTTTGGAGCCTTCTGGACTGCTTCCCTGCGAGGATTCTCTATCACTTGCATTACGGATGACCTCGATTGTTTACTTTTTTTAATCTCTACTTCTCCAAGTTGAGTTTGTTTATCTTTAATTCATTTTATACTCAAAACCTTTTCTACTTCATACCCGCATAAGTCCTAATCAAAGTGTTATCAATAATTCAGGCTCGCTTCCCATCTTATACCAATCATGTATCAGAAATGAAATATGATTTTTCCACTGTGATATCCGTAACTTGTTTCGTATTATAGTAGCAGTTATTTTTTAAAATATTTTTCACTTGAAAATACATTGAAATAATATTTTTAACATCAGCACATCAAAACGATTTAAAAACATTAAGAAATATTAATTTTAAATAAAAAAAATAAGTTTTTTAAATTTTTATGTACATGTGATACAAATGGCTCTGTAGAATTGGTCACCGCCCATGATAAAAGAAATCGATATGACTGATATTAGCTAGGAAGAGGCCTATGTGATGTCTATTTTGGCTTCATGCCTGCGTTGCATGATATAGTAATGTTGAGTTCGTTTATTAACGCACTTGTTTAAGAAGACTGGGATAAGGATTAGCATCGAAGTCATTTTAAAATCTTGTTTGTGTATGTGTGTGTGTGTGTGTGTGTGTGTATACCCCTGCTTCATGTACCTTCTTCTTGACAAGATTCGATTTTTTTTTAATGAAAATTAAATCCTTAAAAAAATGACTGCATATTTAATCTGCATGTGGGGGATGTTTCGAAATAAAAATAAACAAGAACTAAGCAACTTTGATGCCTGGTCTTCAACCCTTGTTCTTAAATGAGGATACTCATGGCTTCTCTAGTTTCCATGACATTTATTGCTGAAATGTTGCAGTACTAACACAGAGAGAAAACATCATTTCCCAAAAAGAAATGCACAAAGGAAACTTTTTAGCATGTACTGTCAAAAAAGGTGCACCAAATCCACATCCCCCACAAACTGAGCCTGAAACCTGAATCTTTGAACCCATCCCTTCCTTACCTTCAAATCTTGTGATTTTACTCGCAGTCAGCATCAGTAGTACATGACTTTTTCTCCTGTCTTGTTTTCATCAAACAAAAAGCTATTACAGCTGCTAGTGCTAATAAGTTGCTTAATCTCCTCTAGACCATAGTCTAGTGGGTTATCTCCCGGCCATAACCCATTTTGCTTCTCAATCCACCCATTAAGTACACCATGAGCAGCAGCCCCACTTGAAACCATCAATTTTTGGTCATCTTCAACCCCATTGTAGAGATAATTTTGTAACCCCATCTGTTCATTGTTGTTATTTGTACCACCACTATATTCATACTCCTCTTTGACATGGCTCCTCTGATTGTTGCAACTCCCATCAGACGAGCTGCAGCTGGCTTCACCTCCAAACATTATAAGACTATCTTTAACTTGATCATTTTGCATAGGCCCCACAAAGGTTTCTTGGGGGTGTAGCATAGAAGCAGTAGCGAAAGAGCTAGTGCTCATAGGACTTGATGAAAATGAGATTGGATCAGTGAAAGACCTAGTTAGGTTACTATAATAACTGTTGTTGCTGCATGTGAATGATGATGATGATGATGACAGGAGAGTGGATGGTGAAGACGGTAATGATGTAGCTTGAAGGAGAGATGAAAAAAGAGCAGCTTGCTGAGGTTTTCTCTGAGCAATAGGATTCATCACACCCATTAGTTTCTTCTTGAGCTTGGTGTTCCAGTAGTTTTTGATGTCATTATCCGTCCTGCCTGGCAACTGAGCTGCTATTATTGACCACCTGCATTTTGACGGCAACAAGTTTTGTAAGAAGAAATGAAAGTGATATTCTGATCTTCAAAGAGGAACTCAGCACTCTTAATTAGAAATGTAAACTTGGCATGCAAGCATATATACATTTCATATAATTATCCGTATTTGGATTATGCTTGAGCATGCAGATCTTTCTCTTGAGGTTTCACTTTTTTGCAAGAATTGAAAATACACTCATAAATATTGTTCTTCTCCATGCCTTAAATAGGAAAAAGTGTTGCTCTACATGACAAAATATTTGAAAGAAACAGCTGGTTGCGGAGTGAAATTAAAGAAAAGGAGAGCTGAGAGAGCACCGGCTTCCAATGTTGGCATATAGGCTGCAGATTATCCTGTCTTCATCATCAGAGAACTCTCCATGTTTAATGTTGGGCCTGAGATAGTTTAGCCATCTTAATCTGCAGCTTTTCCCACATCTTTTAAGACCTGAAACACAAATCCCAGACAGATTCAAGATCTTTAAAAAAAAAAAAAACATAATCGGAACCGACAGAAAAGGAAGAGCACTGAAACCTTAAGATCACTTTTCATGGAGTGGTTGTCATTTCCATTAAAATAATCTTACAGGCCAACAACTCAAATTCCACTTGCTACTAAAAGGAACAGGCAAAAGTGTTTAAATGCTTGCTTACCAGCCTTTTGTGGGAGAGCAATCCAATTCCCCCCAGTCCCTTGTTTTTCCAAGTACTCCTTCAGCTTTGCATCTTCTTCAGGCGACCAAGGCCCTTTCTTCATATTAGCCTTGTCACAACAAGGAGCCCTTCCCATCTTTCTCCTTCTTTCTGACCGTTCTTCTGTGAGACCAAGAAGTTGTATCAATATAAAGAGGCTTTGATGGATGTGGGGAAGGGCTCCAACTTCCTTTGACAGACTTGGTTTTCTGAGCAGTCTTAAGTAAGGGAGGGATTGATGACATTAGTTGAGAGATCGATAGCACAAGTCAAAGGACAGCCTTGTTTTCAATCTTCAGTTTTTAACTCTCTAATTGTTGATTAGCCAAGAGAACTTTCCATTATAAACAAATCAGCAATAGGGTTCTTCCATGTCTACCCTTACTTGGTCTCCCTTCCAACTTCAATCACACTTTAAGAATCCAAAGTCTGCTCAAGCAATAGAGGGAAACAACAGTAATATAACTAGTGAAAATGACGGCCTAGAGTTTTCCAAATTATAGGCCAAGTCATCGGGCAAGGTACTAGAATTAAATACTACTAGTTGTCATTTGGTACATACCTATGTACGTATGTTAATACGTATAAAATAACAAACATGCATGTAATTTTATGACCATCTAGTTAGTGGCTTGTATGAAACCGGTCCGACCAAAAAATATTTAAGCTTAAAAAAAGAATATGCATCTATTGCTATCATGCTTTTTAGAATAGCAATTTTTTTTTATCAAGTTTACAATCAATAATTGAAATTTTTCTTTCTAAAAAAAATAAATACTTTAAATATAGTATTATAGCTAACCTATTCACAAACTAAATTTTTTTTTAGTAATAATTCAACCAAATTAGTTTGTTCAACCCCTTTCTTTTCATCATCTAGACCAATCTTTCCTATGACTTCATGAAGAAAATGTTTTCCTTTGCCCTCTTTAACATGAAGCTCAACCTCATGAGTGATTCTAGCTAGCGATTTTTCTTTCTTTTTATAAACTGGTTTAATCTCATTCTATTCACCGACTTCAGTTTGCCTCTTAGATTTCACCTCTACTTCATGTTCTAATTTTCAATATGTTTGTGTTTCAAGGGATTCCTTTGATTTCATCTCAACCTCGAAAATCATTGATTTTTGTTGTTGACTTATTTTGACATCATTAAGTTTTTAGTTTCTTTCAATGCTTTATTCTAATGATATTGAAACATCTAGCATCTTTGGTTCTTCATATGGCAATTCTTTTAAGGATGGTGATAATTGTTTATCTTGTGTTTTTTTGG
>Ga0325411_1001655_pt1 | contig 24887 bp, 14 predicted proteins | sample PopdelMetagenome_13_FD_206181 | JGI IMG/M metagenome (GOLD analysis project Ga0325411, IMG submission 206181) | Populus deltoides microbial communities from Bellville, Georgia, United States - Xylem-PdIQD-R4 | ecosystem: Host-associated > Plants > Phyllosphere > Stem > Wood/Secondary xylem... | reverse complement strand
TACAGCTTTTGTTGACCAGTATTGTGGAGCCTTGTCAAAGTTTGATTGACCTGAAATTTTAACCCATAGTAGGAAAACATGTCTGGAGAGTCCACATAAAATTTTAGCTTGATTCAATAGTCGGATTAAGAATTATAATTATTGCCGTAAACCTAGACTGTTGTGCTTTTTATGCCAAAATCCGAATCTGACCTTACTTGGGTTGTATCATAAGGCTGAACCGTATTAGTGGGGGTCTCCATTTCCAATAGTGCTGATGTCTAAGTACAAGTTATCTTTGTGTCACACTTCTATCAAACCTGATTTACTTGGCTTTCCGAGAATCGGTGTCTTTGTGTGTGGGTTGCATGACCATGTGATCACAAGGTTCGCATAATTTGGTATCAGAGCTTGGCTCCATTAATCAGGTTATATCCCTTTGAAAGTTTTCGTTTCTTGTTGTTTCCGCAAAAAAATTCCTTAGTGTCCAATTTCTTCTCCTTGATTTTGCAGCATATAAAAAAAAACAAATTTAGTTATTTCATTTGGTTCCTATCCAAAATATATCAGTAGCATAAACAAAAAATGAAAAAAAAAAAAACAAAAGTCGTTCAAAAAGATGTTTATTGGTTTCTACCGTAGAAAACTAAACAAGGGAAAAGTGGACCAAATCAACTCGGAATTAGCTCCAATTTGATACTCATATTACTGGAGTCCTAATCGCACAACATATTGATTTTGAGGTCAATTGGATATCGTATACTTTGGGTTTCAAATTCGGGTCTAATCAGGTCTGATTCATAATGTTTTTATGTTAGTATATCAAACCTTATAATAAATTGATCAAAGTTTATATTCTGTCTATTTGAGTTGATATCACACCATATCTGAAATTTTAACGCAATTGGACATCATTTACATTAGGTCCAGATTCGGACTTAACTCGTCGTAAACGAGTCTATTTTGCGTCAACTTTTGAAATTCGCTTTCTTTCTGTTGTTTTCATTTCTTGGAGTTTTGTTTTCATCATATCCAACATATTTGGGTGTTGTTTCATCATTTTGCATATTTTTGTTTCTGTTTTTATTCGAGTCTTCAGTTTCGTTCATATTTCTAATAGACTCGCTTGCTACTCGCGAGACTATCATCGCAGTTTCGTTTTGCTTGTTTTCTGGTTTTTATTGCTTCTTGAGTCATATATATATATATATATATATATATATATTTGGATTGCACTGCCAAGTTGGTTTTATTTAGTGTTGGTTTCAGTTTCACAAGAACCGCAAGAAGGTGAGATGAGAGGTTCACAGCGTGTGAGGATATTAAAAGTGTTCGAGTGAAACACGAGCGACATGAGGATAGTTTTTTTTACCACTAACCAATTTTTACAAGTACTATCATGTTAGGTCAAAACAACACATCACCCCATCCCGAGGGAGAACTTACGTTCCAAATGCAAGCCATGACGCTGATGATGGAGAGAATGAATTTTTTGATGGGAAATGTGTGACAGACTTGATAGGGTGGAGAAATATGGTAACGAGGCTGGTACAAGCACCCAAAATGTGAGGAAACTTGGCGTTGAACTGAAAGCAAACAGTGGTAGTGGGGCCGTAAGGCCAAGGTGGGTTGATTATGTAGATTTTGAGGAGGACATTGATGATATTGGTGACGGTGGTTTTAAGGATGAGACCATAGGCCCTCGGGAAGGCTTTCGGCAGCATAGAAACCGAAGGGATTTCATGTATTTTGATGAGGGGTTATGGCAAAAGAAAATGGGGATTCAAAAGGAGAGGTGGTATCAAAGGGGGAGAAATAAAGAGATTAGTGTTCTAAAACCTGAATCCAAGAGTCTATCCCGTATTCTAGGGGAGATGAAGCAGGAACTTGATGTGTTAACGACAACAGTCAATGCCTAGCAAACTGCAGAAAGAGAGGAGAAAATATGTTGCAATGATGATATACGAAATAGAATGGCTGCTACTTTCATCCAAAGTTGTTGGCGACTATTATTGGAAAGAAAAGAACTCCAAAGGCTTCAAAAAGAGGCTAAGGAATTGTCCATTCAACTTGTTGGTGATTCGAGGATGAATCATCTTGAAGAGAGAGGGAATGATATGATCCAGGCAAGGTCAAATTCGGATTTTGATGTAAAATGTGCAACTATCCATTTTTATGGCAAGAGTTATAATTCTCAATCCGACCGTTGGATCGGGCAAAAAGTTTACATGGAGTCTCCTGACATGTTGTCCAACCTTGGGTTCAAATTTTAGATTAATCAGAGTTCGGGAAGGCATCAAAATACAGGTCAATAGAGGCTATACAAATTTTGTTATTTAGTTCCTTTTGACTTGTGGACTTTCTATTTAGCTAGGATTCTTTTCCTAAAAGGATGTGGCAGCTTATTTTGGGAATCTCCTAATTCTCTAAAGATCTTTAATGGACTACAACATAGTTTCCATGTGTGGCAAGGATTCATAAATGTTTTAGAATCCTTTTCTTACAAGGATTCCTTATTCATCCTAGCTACAAAAAGGAAAGAAGACTTCAGACTAAATTCTACCTTCAGATCAGATTTCCTAGTCTATTTGGGACTTATTGATGGTGACAAATCTGATTCTAGCATATTTAGGATGGTAATTTTCAGATTTGTATTATTTTTATTAATTTCTTCTTAGTCTTTGGGTTATTATTACTTGTTTGGGTCAATTGTAAGTGGGCATCATATAAGTCCACCTAAGGGGGGTCCATTAGGGTTTATTTAAGTCTAGAGTTAGTATAAATAAAGGCATAACCAGACATGTAAGTTAGACAATTCAGATTAATAAAACTTCTTATTTGCCGCACTTTGTGTGTGTGTGTGTTGGTGAGATAATCTTCCTTCCATGGTTCTCTAAAGAACTAAAAAAATGACTTATCGAAAAACAACTGTCTTCGTGGCATCATCCTTATACTTCTCGTTCGCGAATCAATATTCGTTGGGTGGGGGTCCCCATTTTTAATAATGCTGGTGCCTAGATACAAGTTTTCTTTGTGTCACACTCCTATCAAACCTGATTTACTTGGCTTTTCGGGAATCAGTGTCTTCGCTGTGGGTTACGTGACCATGTGATCACGAGGTTCGCATCAAAATGTCTCCTTGTGGTGTTGAAACGGATTTGGAAATACTACCTGTTTGAGATAAAGAGTCACAGGAAGCTTGTTGGGACACCTTTTGTAACTCCAGAAGTAATTCTGGTGATTTGGATATAGTATCAACCCAATGTTGAACTGCACCTATTTGTACTTGTGGTTGTTTTGTAGTTTCTTCTTCTTCAATAACTGCCTCATACCAGGATTTGATAGGTTTGGCAGCTAAGATGGCCGAAGACATGAGTTTTGCAGAAGGCTTGGGATCTCTAGTTTTATAGGCTGGGTTTGGGGGGCTTTCCCTTTGTCTTTGGATTTTGTTTTAGGAGGCATCAGGACCTATTTTGAAGGAATTCTTGGGTTAGGAAATCAGGAATGAAATTTAAATCTCCTTTAATGCAAACAATATCAAAATAAAAAAATATCTTGCCCTCAGGCAAAAAATTGTTTTGAAGCAAGATTTTAAACATCTTTTTGTAAAACTTCTTTTGCTGATTTGCAATCAACACGTAAAAATTTTTTTTGATTTAATAAATCACTTTCAAATTTTGTAATGTAAAGGACAATTCAAAGGATCTCTTTTTATATAGTAGAGTAATTATTTTGACAATCATTCTAGTGGGCGGATGTGTATTGGAGTATTTGTTCTTTATTATCTTATACTTGTTTAAGAATACCACCATATCATAGGTCATAGGCATCGGTCTCGACGATCTTAGGAGCTAACGGGTTAGCTAAATGGAGGAGAGGAATGGTTTGGACCTATTTCTTAATCTGTTTGATAAGGTTGGTGTGGAGGTCAGACCAAAGATTGTGGTTGGTTTTTAACCTGTCATGTAAAAGTCTAGCAAGACGACTAGATAATAGTCTAGAACATAATTAAGACTGTCTAAAAACCTCTGGAATTGGGTTTTATTAGTAATCTTATAAGGAAATTTATTTGTAAAGGTTAAAAATCTCTCTATTGGTGTTACAGTATCTTGATAGATATAATGGCCTAGGAAACGGACACAAGTTTGAAAGAGAGAAATTTTTGTTTTGGAAACGACTAAACCATTTTGTTTTGCAGTATGAAAGAATGTATGTAGATGTTTGAAATATTGATCTATGGAATGTGAAAAAATAAGTACATCGTAAATGTAAACAATGCAGAATCTTGAATATGCATTGAAGATGTCATTCATGATGCATTGAAATTCAGATGGTGCATTCTTTAAGCCAAAGGACATGACATTCCATTCGTATTGACCAAAGGGAACTGTAAAGGCAGTTTTGTATCTATCTTTGGGATCAATTTGAATTTGCCAAAATTTGGATTTCATATCAAATTTAGAAAATATGAATGCAGAATGCAATTTTTGCAACAAATATTTTTTGTTGGGGATTGGATATCTGATCCATTTTAAAGCAGAATTTAAAAGTTTGTAATTGATCACAAGTCTAGGTGTGCCTCTTTCAATTTCAGAGTTATTATTTACATAAAAGGTTGCACACGACCAAGGTGATCGAGACTTTTGGATAAGACCTTTAGACTTGAGATCGCGGATTTCAAGTCTGCAATACCGTTTTAAATCAGCATTCATTTGTATAGGTCTTACTTTTGTAGGTATAAGTTTTTCTGAAATAGTATCTTCATATGGAAGATCAACGATGTGTTGTTTTCTTTTCCAGAAAGCATTAGGTAACTCTGAACAGAGTTACCTATTGTTCAATCTTATTTTGTATATCAATGATTTTCTTTTGTAAATCAGAGTTTTGTAATTATTTGTTAATATGACAAAAGGAAACATGGTTTTGTAAATTATGTAGATGAAATTGTTTTCCATGAATCAGTGCATTGATATGATAAGGATGTATGAAGCATGCTTTAATCAAATTCAAATTTCTAGTCTTAGATTTTTCTAAGAATGGAAAACAAGTTTGATGTTATTAATTTTGGAGGTAATACAATTATGATGTGCTTGATATGGAGTGATCATGTCGATGAATGGAGTGCGAAGGATGATGGTATGATTAATATCTTTTGTGACGACAAAGAATGTTTTAAGAGAGATGCCTTTGTTGAAAACAGAGGCTTGGGTTTTGCTTGCAATATGCAATTTTGAATTCTTAGCAACATAGAGTTTTTCAGAAGTATTTTGTAAAAATTATTTTAGAACTATGCCTTCTTTGATGCAGTTTAAAACTGCACCCGTGTCAAATAAGGCAATAGTGTCAAGTTTGAAATCTTCTGAAAAAATTAACGTAATTCTAATCAAATATTTTTTTGGAAGATATTTGTGTTAATACATTCAGGAAAATCATCTGGATATGCTCAATATTGGTAAGTGCATGAGGTAATGCATGGGATTCAATGGTTTGATCTTCTGATTCAGACTCAATGTCAGACTGACTTTCAATTCTAGACAGAAGATTGTAACACGACAAAGTCTTTCTGTTGGGCTTGTTTTAAGGTTTGTAACTCGGTTTTGAGGGTTTTAATCTCAGAATGTAATTCAGGAATTATGACTGTGGTTTTGGATTTCTTTTTGTTAAGGATCTTTGTAAGGTCATAGGTATTAGTGCTGGTAGAAGGTAATAATTAATATAGAGCGGTCTGGAGGGTTAGATGGAGGGTGCTCTAGTTGGTTGAAATCTTTCAACAGTTTATCCAAATATGTTTTTTGAAGTTGAGGATCATCAAGTCTTTTGATAGCCTTAAGAATGAATTCTTGGTCTTGGGTTAAGACGTTAATTTGTTTGGAGTTTGTAGGGGCATCTGAAGTAGCACTGGTAGTTGCTATTTCATCAATTTGAAACTCTTCTTCAGAAGTGTCTAAAGGAGAAGGGCTAGTGTCTTTGGCTTCAATGTATAGGTTTTATATTTGGTTGATGGTTTCTTCATCTATTTGGAGCTCATGTAGTTTGGTATTGACTTTGCAGAAACGAGATGTATGTCTTTTCTGGTTATATTTATAACAGGTAATGTTTTTTAGGTTAAATTTTTGTTTGGGTTTTGACTAGAAAGGCCTATTGGGTTTGGTAAATTTGTTGTAGGGCTTTTTATAGTAAGGTTGTTTTGATTTGGAGTAAAACTATTATCGGTATTTATGGGCCGATCGTTTATAAGGAGGTTTTTGGCTCGAATAGTTTTTGGGTTTTGAACAGGTTCCATTGCAAGAGGGTTTTTTGGTGGAAAGGTCAAACTAGTAACAAAAACTACCAAGTTCTTGCTTGGTTCGTCTCATTTCCCACTTAAGGTGTTTTTGGAGTTTGAGGTTGTGGCAAATCTTAAGACCTTTTTTTTTTGTGAAGCTCACAAGTTCACCGTATGTAAGCTGGTCATATGGTATGGTTTTGGTGGTAAAGGTATCTTTGATTTTGTTTCGAACTTTTTCTCCTAAGAGAATTGGTAAGCCTGCAAGAAATTTTTCTCTCTAAAAAGGTTGGTTTAAATCTTTTTGAAGCATAACACGAGTAGGAAAGGAATTTTTGTACCACTGAAAGTCACAAAGCTTCTTGCACTGAAGGTTGGAGAGAAGTTCAGCATTTTTGTCTTTCAAATGGGAAGGATCTCTGACAAAATATAAGGAGATTGTAAGGATGAGGGTGAACACATCATCTTGGATGGTGTTTCCTAAAGGGTCAAGGATAGGAGTTTGGTCTTCATAAGTTTATATAGAGTTTAGAATATGTAAGTGATATGTTTTAGTGAGATGGTAACCCCACCATCCTTTAAGCTGTCCAGAGAAACCTGCAATAAGGAGTTCAACAATGGCTTTGTCTGAGGTGCCTGTTTGGGTTTTGTAGGCATTAGCTGCCATGGTCATTTGTTGGAGGGTGTTTAAGATATTGTATTCAGACATTCCATATATGTTCCATTCATAGAGGAAGATGCATTATATTTATGTTGGCTAATGATAGTCGGTTCGGCAGATATGGAAATATCTGAAGCAATGGTTGTTTTGGGAGCTTGCCAGGTAAATTTGCTTAGTTAGAGAGGTTGTTCTTGAAAAGTATTTGTATCAGAGGTTGATATGGGGTTATTTTGAAGAGTATTAACCTAATTTGTAGAGGATGAAAGGTTGGATTGCTGAGGTGTATCTGGAATAGTCAAGGTTGTTCGGTCAAGATTTTGTAAGTGTGTTTTAATAGCTCTAAGAAAATTTGTTTGGTTTGATTTTCTTGAATTTGTGTTTGGCTTGTTTTAGTAACTTGGTATGGTTTGAATACTGAGTTTTTTAGCTTAAAGTCAATAGGGGGTTTTTATCAGTCATGAAGTGGACTGGGTTCTTTTGCATTTGTTTTTCCAATCTGGTAAGCTATTTACCTATGGTATTGAGGTTGATATTTGTGAAATTGTTTTGTTGGATGATATGTTTGGTATTTGTGAGGGTATCTTCTCTGGGTAATTTATATAGAGCTGCATCAACTGTTTGATCTTTGTGAGTAAGTTGTATGTTGTGTAAAGGCGGATGGTTAGACTCAACTGTAGGTCCACTAGTGAGGTTCCATGTAGGAATTTTGGAACGGGTTGTAATAGGACATGCATGTTTAATGGATGCAAATGGATATGTAATATGCTGTGCTGGTGCATAATAAATTCAAACCAATCAAAGAATAAAATTTGTACCTCATGAGTCTCAATGTAAGCATAAAATTGTTTTTGGATATCATTTCTCTGTTGGAGGAAGTGTTGAAAAAACCAAGAACGTTTTTCAAAATTATGATCACCATAAAAATCTCTTCTAAGAAGAGTTTTGTTTATGACAAAATGCTTTTCTAAAGTCAAAACATTCAGCTCGTTTTGGATGTTTTCAGTAACAGCTGAAAAAGTTGGTGAAGTTGGAGGAGATGGTTGCTCAAGGTTTGTATAAATAGGTTTTGGTATATTTGTAGTATAATATGCATTTTGGAAACTAGTAGAAGGGATATCAGATGTAGATTTTCTAGGAGGGTTTGAGTGATAAGGGATATTAATAACAAAAGGGATTTTAGAAATCCTTCCCAGATATATTGTACTGGAAGAAGAAGAGTCTTCCGAGAATCTAGAACTTGTAGAGTGTCAATGGAAAGACAATTTGACTTTGCCATCTGTGTACTGGGTAATGTTTTTAATTTAGACATTGGGTTGAGGTGGTTTGGGTAATTCTGGTGGTGCTGCACCTTCAAGAATCCAATCTTCTGGAAGGGATTCATCTTTCCATTGGATTGCTTTTGGGATAACAATGTTTGAGTGGGATAAATCTGTTTGTAGAAAGAGGAGTGTTTCTCCTTTTTGAGATTGGAATTTGTGTTTGCTGGCAAAGGCTGAAAACATGGCTTTGTAGTGAATTTTGAATATGAGAGCAACAAGGATTGATCCTTCTAGCATGTCATAATTATGGGTCTTTATTTGTAATAGCATACTTTGCAAAATATTCTTGTCGTTGAGGGATACGGTTATGTTTGGATAACAATCAAATGATACTGGGTCACTGTAAAGGCTAGACTCAATAGAACTTAAGAGTGAGTCTTGGAAGTTTTGGAATCTAGCATCTCGGAAGACAGCTAAAATAGAGGTGTTTAAACCTTCTTTTGTAAAGGGTTTTATCCTAACTTGGTGATGCAACCATATTATTCAATAGTTTCACCCACATTTAACTAGTGTTTTGCCTATGTTTTATATATAAAATGCCTTGATATTCTTTGTTTTATGTTTTGAAGGCACTTTTGGATGAAAGATGCCAAAAGGAGTAAATTGAAGATAATTGGTAGATTTGACCTTCAGTCGATGTTTTGTACAGAGCGTGAGCTTTAGAGGTTGAAATGAAGTGATTCTAGTGGCATTAAAAAGCTAACATCCATACCTTTCTGGAAATCTAAGGCAAGAAAATAAAATAAGGAAGAGTATGGAAATCGCAGCCTTCAAAGTCAAATCTTGCAATCTGCCAATGTTGACCTTCGGCTATTCCAACTTGAATATATGGAGCTACAGAAGTCCAATTGATGCAAACTCAATTGTTTTAGATTCATGACTCAAAGTTCTATAAACGCTCCAAATTTTAGCCAAAACCGATGTCATATGAGGGAGATATGATTTTTCAAAGATGACATCTGAATTCTGCCAACAAACAGGTTTCGTGAAGAAACGAGTCCAAATTATGTTTCGAAATATCTAAACCGATATTCAAGTCTTTATTTCAGCAATTTAGCTCCTCTAAGTCAAAGCTTGAATATTTCATGCAAGGCTATTTCTCATTTTTTAGGAAAATAGTTATTGAAGTACTTAAATGTAAACAGTCTACTTAATGGAGGACTATTTTGTAAAATAGAGACCTAGGGTTTCCTAAGATATAAAAAGAATGAGAGAAGAGAAGGGGGGCAGCCAGCCAAGAAGAGAAAAACACCCCCTTCCTTTAAGAAACCCTAAATTATGCATTCTTCCTTCTTTTTGATTAGTTGTTCAATAAACATGCAAGGCCAAACACTTTTTCTTGGTTGCAAGGACACGGAAACCTTCGAATTTCAAGGACTGTGAGATTTATTATAGCTTTTCTTTTTAGTTTATATGATGAATATGTTTGTTCTCCTATGCTTATTTTTCCTATGATTGTTTATTTTAATTGCTAGAGCGGACTCTAAGTTATTATTGTAGACAATCTATTGCTAAGTTTGATATCAAAACCGGAGTTGTGGTATATGAACTTGTGAAGCAACTGAATTTAATAATTGTGGCGGATCTACGTTATTAATATTAGGGAGAACATTCAATCAAATCAAACATAGACTGCGGACAGTTATGTTTTCTTGATTAATCAACTTATCTAGTTCTTAAGGCTGCCATTAAATTAAATTATTAGAGCGGACACTGTGGTTGTTTGATGGTTAGGGTTAGTTATACGGCAGATCCGTTAACTAACCAATGTTAAGAAGAGATAAATATTCAGAATATAAATTGATGTTTCGTTTTCATGATCAGTTCTGATTTCTGTAGGTGGATGTGTGCTTGTGACCAAGGTTTGTTCTCTTGACAATTTTCTGATTTTATTAAATTTCATTTGATAGTTTTCTATTTTCTTTTGCTTTAGCCTAGATAATGTCCAAACCCCCTCAAATTGCATATCATCTAGTATAAAAATCTGACTTGAACTTTCTCGTGGGATCGACCCCTTGCTTGCTCTATACTATCTTATGTGTTGTGTTTGAAGCTAGGGTAATTAATTTGTGCGACCGCGACATCGCAACACTTGGACAAGGCTAACACGGATGTATTTATAGTTTCGGGCTAGATGTTTTTGTAAGGATTTTTTAGAGAGGAGTTGGATGGTTTCAAAAGGTTTTGTAGGCTGAATATCTTTTTCTTCAATTTTAGATTTTTGATAAATTTGAGTTTGAGAAATCTTTGGAATTTTCCAATCATCAATGTTTTTAGTAAATCTTCAATTGTTATCTCTTCACTTTGGACAATCCTTCTACTTTCAGAAGATTCAGAGGTAGAGGAAGCTGAAATAGAAGTAGTCCTGTGAAAAACTGAATCCATAGATAGGAAAGATAAACTAGGAAACAGGCTGCAAGTTATATGGGTTTATTGCCCTAATTCTCAAACGGGACTTACATCATTCAGTAGCATTCACCTATTGTCTAATGGTCTCTTTTCTTTCTAAGAATTTTGTGTCTTACATTATTATTCCTACTCAGATCAGTAGGCTCTTGCACCAATTTAAGGAAGGATTAAAACAATATTATTAAATAAACAGTATGTGTCGTTGTTATATTTGAGAATGATCTTTTAAATCAGGTCACAGTTTCCAGCCGATATACTGATTTTGTGAAAAGAACAAAAAAATAACATTAAACAAATATAAAAAGATTATATATATATATATATATATATATATATATATATATATATATAATTTGATGTATAAGAGATTATTAATTTATATATCAAGTGAGAATTGTTTTTTTTCCTTAAATATATTGTAAATTATGAATTTACCACATTGGTCCCAAGTTAGGACCAATAAAAAAAATTAATCAAAATTATTAAGTTATTGAGCTATAATGTACATAATGTAATTTTAGCAAGATTGGGTAGTTCTTTCAAGAATAGATTAGCAAGAACATATTACAAAAATAATTACTACATATAAGTTAATTGGAGTCATGGACATGCATATACTATTTCTTTTTGTTCAACAACAAATGATATTCTAAAATTAGTTTGTAAGATAATTAAGATTATATTTTTTTTAGTTTTAAAAAATAAATCCTCACATCAATATAATATGTTTTGAGGAAGTTTTAATAATTTTTTCATTATGTTTTGAAACTATAAAACTAAAGAAAGGAACATGCCTTATTAACCATCAAAATATTTTTTTAGAGTTAATGTATATACTAATGCATGCATGTGTGTGTGTAACCTTTGGAAATATATGAGCGACATTTTTGTGACTATATTCAATACAAAAAGACTGGAAAATTAGTTGGGGATGCATGGCGAGATACATAGGATGACGAGAAAACTTGTTATTACAATTATTTTGTTCCTTCGTATTTTAGAACCAAGCTAGCATGAAAGTTAGGTTTCATGGATAGGAAAAGCAAAGTCAAGGATGTTATGCATTGTTTGTTTGCGTGGTATTGGAATGTAGTAGAATAATGCTATAAAACTAATTAATCTTCAATAATTCAGATTCAGATCATCCAAGAACTGAAGAATGCAGGAATTACTCTCACACGTTAAAACTAAAAAATTTAGAAGTATTATTCATCAATGACTGTTGAAATTTAGATTACATGAGTTTAAATAATTTTTGAAAAATTAACCCTAATAGATCTACCTTAATGGACTTATTTGACCCACTTACAAAATTGACTCAAAAACCTTAAACTAAAAAGGCCCATAACTTGATCCAAACAAGCCTTAAATCCTAGCTGAAAACAAACTATTAATTAAGCCTAAATAAGCCTTGGATTCTAGCAAACAAAATAAAATAAAATCTTATAATATTAAATACATATTCTGTCGTAAGAAGAAGAGAAGGAAAATATTATAGAACTAATTCAAGGTTTATTTATAACCTTCCATGCAGCCTAGTAATCCTAGAAACTAAAGGAAAATATAGCCCATTAATCTTGGTTTAATGGATGCCAAAGGTTGTAAAGGAGTAGGGGCACCTTTTGTTAATGAAAGGATAGCCTCTGCTTCTAAGTAGGTGGTATGACCTTTTAAGCAAAAATGGTTTGATTTTGAAGCTCACTCTTTTGAAGATTGATTTTGTGTTTTGAGCTGATAGCTTTTAGGATTGAAAATCAATGCACTTTAAGTTTTTATGATGTTTCTTTCGCTATAATCACATCATGTTCATCATAAATAGTGTGGTCTGTGGGGATAAGGAGGACACGCTTTAGAGGCCAAAAACGCCATTCTAGGTGTATTTTTGCTCCTGGGCATTTCTAGGTAGCTTTCCTCGGTTTTAGGCAGATACATCTATTGAATCTTACCTTAAGTGCTAGTTTCACAGCTTATTTGGTTTAATTTCCAGATCACATAAGTTTTCCCATCATCGTTGAAAAGTAACCCAGGAGTTTTCGCATTAATAACAGGTTTGAATGGATTTAAATCATAAGGTTTTAGTTTTGAACCAAAACCAATTTTGGCAAAAATCATGTAACTGTGTTGATCATCAAGACAAATGAACCCTCGATTCTTGATCTATGGCGGAATACAAACAGAACCATACATTCCTTTGTTCGAAATCAACTCTAGATTGATAATTATGTTTTTGTGGAGAGATGAACAACATTCTTTTGTTTGATTTTGTTTCTTTAGCTTTGAGAAGTTTTGATTGAAAAATCTTTAAGTTTTTGTGTTTTTACCACTTTTGATATGTTTTGGTTTTGGTTTTTTTTATGGGTTTGTTTTTAGTTGACCCGGTCGAGTAAAACCAACCAAGTCAACCAACTTTTCAACCCGATCAGGTCTGTTTGTGACCGGGTCTACCCTTCCTAGTTGACCCAATTGCAATAATAAGTAATAATAAATAGTAAAAAAGTGGGATAAAGAAATTAAATAATAATAATAATAATAATAATAATAATAATAATAATAAAATCTGTTTTTTTTCCTTTTGTTTTGTTTTGTTTTTTGTTTTTTTGGTTTAAGGATATGTTTGAGAAAATTTCTTTTAACTTTCAGGCATATTTTTATTTCAAGAAACCTACAAATAAAAAAAAACATTTTTTGGATGTTGCATATGACTAAATCTCTCAAAAATATATATAAAAATCATATCATTTGGTATTTTCATATGAAAACAAAGAAAATATATATGTTTTGACATGTATTTTAAGGTTTAATAATCAATTTTTTAAATCCATGAGAATTTGACCAATATTTGAATAAATCACCATTTTTTAATTCATGAGAATTAATGGTTAAAAATCCAACATTGGACTTATAAGTGAGGATGATATTTGAAATATTAAGTTGACCAAAAAATTCTTTGAGTTGTTTTAAATATTCACCAATTTTAATTGGGAGTATTTTTCACTGTAATACACAAATTACAAAGAATATTTTTCCTAAGAATTTATTTGGGTATATGAGTTTATAATAAATCCTTAACACCAGATTTATTCATACAAGTAAATCTCAATCCTAAACCCCCTAAACCATATTAAACCACACAAAATGGCTTACCTCAAGTAGGGTGCGTTAGGAGTGCTAATACCTTCCTTGACCACAACCAGTCCTTTATCCTCAAATCTCTGATAAAACCAGTATACTTGGGTTTTCTAGCGACTATAAACCAAACAACTAAGTGGTGACTACTTCGGCCTTTACTTGACTTTCGCACATATGCAACAGAATGACAACTTCATTGGGGATGTATTGTTTTTTAATAGTATTAGGCTGAGCTTTGTGTTTTATGTGGTCTGTGTATTTGCAATGTGTTTAAATTCCCATATTTTTTTTGTTTGCCTCTTTTATTTACACTTAGCATGCTTTTATCCTGCCCGTGCATAGATATTAAATGTAAACACATATTTTCATACATTTTTTACTGCTTCGGGACACATGTGAAAACTTTAAGTTAGGTAAGGGAGTAACGACTTACCCTATGACTTTCAGTTAGGGTTTAAGTTAGCAAAACCATTCAACTCTTTATTGAGTGATTGAACTAGTAGGGATTGATATACGAGTCATCTCACTACCTACTGAGCCCCTATATTACCTTTATAAAGGTGATCACAAGGACAACAAGAGATCATTTTGAGACTAGATAGTGTCTATTCCTATCTCATGTAAAGGAATTAAGATATGACCTCTAAATAAACATTGTTACATTAAGAACTACTTAACCTTGAGCATCTCGAATTGCAGGATTTTGGACTGATAGCATGGCCATTATTTAAAAACGACTTATATCGAATACGTGTTAAAATCTAAATCCCTGCAACTATTAAAAGAGGAGTGATTGCTTGAGACTAGATGACAGTAAGTTGTCACCCATCAATAACATGAGCAGCTTAGGAAACGACTTGAAAAAACTCCTTTCACATATGAGAAGCATCTGTGAAGATTATTTTTTTAAAGAAATATGGGAGATTGGTAGAAATCACGAAGGTGCCTACCCATAATTCAACCATTAAAGCTATGTTGCACCTTTGGAACCCCAAATACCGTTGCTTCACCTTCAAGGACATAGACACCCCACCCTAAAGGAATATGGTTTCCTCACCAAGTTCCCCAGAGATTTATACAAAGTTTACCTCCACTAAAAGCTCGACAACGTGTGATAACTAACTTAGCCAAGTTAACCAAGATTCCATATTTACATAAAATGTCAGAGAAAAGAACCGATGGTTTGAAGTGGAAGATAATAGAAGAAGTGTTCGAAGGATGAAAGTGATGCGAACCTCGTGATCACGTGGTCATGCAAAGACACCAAATCCTGGAAAGCCAAGTAATTGAGGTTTGATAGGAGTGTGACACAAAAATTACTTGTACCTAGGCACCCATATTATTGGAAACGAAAAACCCTCACCTAACAAATATTGATTCGCGAACGAGAAGTATAAGGATGACGCCACGAGGCCAGTTGTTCTTTGATAAGTCGTTTTCAGTACTTTAGAGAACCAAGGAAGGGAGATTATCCCACTAACATACAACAAGTGCGGCAAATAAGAAGTTTTATTAATATGAATTGTCTAACCCTTACATGTTTGGTTATGCTTTTATTTATACTGACTCTGAACTTAAAAAAACCAATGGACCCCCCTTAGGAGGACTTATACGAAGCCCACTTACAATTGACCCAAATAAGTAATAATAACCCAAAGACTAAAAGAAAATAATCAAAATTCAAAAATTACCATTGTAAATATGTTAGAATCAAATTTTTCACCCTTAAGAAGTCCTAAATAAACTAGGAGAAATCTGATTTGGAAAATTTATGTTGCTACCCCTTTGATGTCGTTGATTAACTTGGATTTCCTTGTTTAACTTGGACAAATAAGAAAACAAATTTTCTCATTTGTTGCTGATTTACTTACTGTCCTTCCTAGGTTAGGAAAAGCATTAAATAATCCTCCCCTCTTTAGGAACAAGATCTGGCCAACTTCCCTACTTAATTAGGAGAATAAATTGCTAACTTTCTATCCTTGTAGCATTAGAAAATAAAAAGCCTAACAAGGCTGGTATGGGGTCGGACACATCAGCCCTTTGTTCCACACGAATTGGGCTTTTTTTGGACCTGAATTAGATGAATTAAAGGTTGTCCTTCATGCTCTTTAAATGTCTCGAGCCCCTTCAGGTCCATCTTTCTCCATATGTTCAAAACAAGCCTATTCAATACTTCTTTAAGCTTATTTGCCCTAGTTCTTGTAATTGGCCCAATTGGTATCTCAATCACTAAAAAACAAAGGGCAAATTGGCCCGTAACTTTCATTAAATACAAAAACAGTCTGATAAATCCCACTGTGGCAATACTAGCAGAAACAATCCTAACACTCAATCACTATAGGAAGATTGGCAATAAGGCATTAAGATACTGTGAGCAATTGTTATACATATGGCTGATCAGCCATATAGAAACCAAGAAGCCAATATTTAACAATTTATGGTGGTTTAGTAAAAAACAATTGAAAATAGATAAAGAATGTCGCACGTCCCCCGCATGGCGTCGTTGGTGATTTTCGTTCGTTTGCTTGATTTGGTTCTTTGGGAATCACCATCTAGTATTTAATTGAAGGTTACTAGGAGACCCGAGTGTACTGGTCTTTGTCAGAGATTCAAGGGTAAGGGACTGATTGTAGCTAGGGAATGTATTAGCACCCTAGCGCACCCTACCTGAGGTAAGATGTTTTGTGGTTTGATGTGATTTAAAATTTTAAAATATTAACCAATTTCTTAAGGCTTTAATAAATCAGTTATTAAATCCCAAAATATATGTAGAAACATGTTTTTACATTTTCACAGGAAATACAACATGATTTTACTTGTCCTTTAAATACTTGACCATATACAAATTAAAATATTAAAATATTAATCAAATTCTAAAGGCTTCAATAAATCAATTATTAAATCCCAAAATATATGTAGAAACATGTTCTTACATTTTCACGGGAAATATAACATAATTTTACTTGTCCTTCAGATACTTGACCATATACAAATTAAAATATTATATTCTTTTTTTTTTCATTCATTTTTTTTTGGGTTTTATCATTCAAAAATACATAAAAAAAAATACATATAGAAGATACACACACACACACACACACATTCTCTTTTTATTATGTTTTACACATACACTATAATTACATGTTAAACAAATAACAGAAATTAAACAAACTACTAACAGTAATTTAAATACATATTGTAGCATGTAAAAATTACAAAATAGACCCTAAAAAATCCAAGAATTGCAGGAGAGGCCATTTGGACTGTAGGAACAGTGGTGACACGTCTTCACTAAGTCTTTATATATGTCTCCGGGTCTCTATGACCATTATCCCAAGGTACGATAACTAATTGTTTCTAAAATGATCAAGGATCCTTAAAAACTATTGATAAAATTTGTATGAACAAAATAAATAACATGTAACATCTATAAATTTTTGTTTTTTCTCTTTTTTCTGCTAAGTTAAGCTTTTGAAACACCTTGTTTGAAAAGGCTAACAAATGATTTGCCAAGCAAAAAAAGCTAAAATGCTTGATCCAACTCGCCTGATTCAACCCAATCGAGCGAGGATGCATGCCTCATCAGCCCAAGTAAGCTAGGCTTCCCTGATGGTGCAGCTCATACATTTGGGCTCGCCTTTAGGCGTAACCCATATACGAAAAAAAACGAACCCTGTTTGTGCATTTTTATTTTATTTTTGAGCATATTTTTATGTATATTTTTATACGTATTTTCTCCTGCTCTTTCTTCTATCGTGCAAATATATTTTATTTATTTCTATACACAATCCCATAACTTCTTTCCCTTTCTTTTACATATAACCTCACAAATTCTTCATGCCACCACTTTTATTGGAGGAGAAATGCAGTGAATCAAGCTTCGTTCTCCAAACCAACCACAACTCGCCATGGCATATATCTTAACGCCTTTGGTCGTATTATTGGAAAAGCACAGCCACTTGACTTGCGGCCTTGGACTATCATCATGGAAAAGGGGAGACATAGAAAATTTCTATAAGAATTGATCATCAGAGCTCGAGATCTTAAAAACTACCCGAAAGAGATAGACTTTTTCCATAAATTTTACTTGCTTATCCTTAAATCAACAAACAATCAAAATTAACTTACACATCGTAGTGTCCCTCATTCCATGAGAAACTTGTTTTGCAGGATCAATAAAGGTAGCTAAGAAAGTTCATTTTGGTTCAAAGTTTTCCACAATTTCATTAATTACCAACGTGTTAATTAAGAGGAAATTTTGTGACTTGAGGTAGTGAATGGACAATGGATTGATACATAGGTTATTTTCCTATATGTTTTGTTTTCTAATAAATTGTTATGTAACTATAACAAATTTACTATCCATGCTCATTAGCAAGACAAACAAATAAATTTAATTGTAACATAGCATCCTCATACTTTATTAATTGATAACTTTAAGAGCAATACTTTTTTTTCTTTAGAGTTTAAATGTTAACTATTGCTCGATCGACTTTCAAAAACAAAATCAAAATTATAAAAAAATATTCGTTAGATTTTAAATGTTAATTGTTGATCGATCTATTTTCAAAAATGAAATCAAAATTATAAAAAAAATTTTGTTAAATGTAATAACTAATAAATTTCTAATTTTCATCCACATGTTTGTAATTAATAAGCTAAACATTGAAAAAGAATATCGAAAGAAGTCTGATAGGAGTGTGACACAATGAGAAACTATTGCAAGGAACCAGCAATATTGGAATGAAGTCGATGATGCTACGAAGTCAATTAATCTTCGATAAGTCAAATTCAGTTCATTCAAAAACCAAAGAATAAAAGAATATCTTACACGTTAATTAAAAAGTTCAGAAGTATTATTGATCAAAAGTCCTAAATTTAGGCTTACATATGTTTAAATAATTATGAGAAATTAACCATAATGGATCTACCATTGTGGGATAAATGGAACCACTTAATAAAACTAACCTTAAAACTTTACTAGTAAGCCCAAACATTGATCCAGACAAGACCTGGATCTGATACGGTTCAGCCTTGTGATACGAACAAAGCACGATCATATTCAAATTTTGGCGTAAAAGTTTTTATCGTTTAGTTTTACGCTATTAAGTATAACTTCAAATCCAACCGTTGGATCGAGCTGAAACTTTACCAAAAGATTCCAAAGGTGTTTTTCTATGTTGGGGTACATTTTCAGGAGTATCCACGTTCGAAAAGGACTTGCAATATAGGTCCAAACAGGCTATACGAATTCTGTTATTTACTTCCTTTTGACTTGTGGACTTCCTATTTGGCAAAAATCATTTTCCTACAAGGATATGGGAGCTTGTTTTGGGAATTTCCTCGTTCCACAAGGATATTTAATGAGCTGCAATATAATCTCCAAGTGTGGCAAGGATTTATTAATGTTTCAGAATCCTTTGCTTATAAAGATTCCTTATTTATCCTAGCTACACAAGGAAAGAAGGGCTGGTGGTATTTAATGACAAGTTAGTTATTTTATTATTTTCTTTCATGTTTGGGTTTAATTAATATTTTGTTTTCAATTAGGATCCAAGGCTTGTTTGGATTAAGTTATGAGCTTTTCAGTTTAGGGTTTTGGGTCAGTTTTGAGTGGACCTCATATAAGTCCACACAAGGAGTCCGTTAGGGTTAATTTTTTTAAGAATTATTTAAACTCATGTAAGCCAACATTTCAACATCTTTGATGATAATTACTTCTGAATTTTTTCAGTTTTAACGGGTGAGAATGATTCTTGTATTCTTCAGTTCTTGAATGAACTGAATCTGACTTATCAAAGATTAACTGGTTTCGTGGCGTCATTCTACTCAATCCAATAGTGTTGGTTCTTTGGGGCATGTTTTCATTGTGTCACACTCCTATCAGACCTATTTCGGCTTTCCGGGATCAAATCTCAATCTTGATTGTGGATCACGTGATCACAAGGTTCGCATTAGGATCTTAGCTGAAAACCAAAGTAATAAATAAACTCAAACATAAAAATAATAATGAAAACAACTAGTCTAGGTAATAGCTTGTTGATGCCGTATATAATAGAAAGAAAAAAAACAAAATATCTTAATTCTTTATCTTAAATAACTCTTGGTCGAGATCCAACTTCCCAGATACTTTTTTTTTTATATAAGTTTACGAATGTATTAAAAGAAGAAGATACAAAGATTATAAGGGCATACCCCAGATTTACAATGAGAACAGAAACATAAAACAACAGATGGCTACAGGCTAGCCACTGAACAGAAAACTGAGACCTCACTAGATTTGTTAGGGAAACCAATACAACCAGCTAACTATCAAATTAAGAATCTATGTTATTAACCCTCCAAGCTCTTTGGATCCTTTTGTTTTCATTTGTTGGTTCCGTTCCTCATCAAATAAAGCTTATCGCGAATGATACATTCAATTTGATTAAAGACCAAATTTGAAGTTCTAGACATTCCAGCAAAAATCCTTGCATTCTATTCTTGCCATACATGATACACTGTAGCTGCGAAACTCAGTTTACGAGAAAAATTGACAAAACTCTTGCCATGCCAAGTGACAGTGGCCCATCGAATCCATTCATCCTAGCCTTTTGTCATTCTTGGAATGTCGCATCTGTCACAAACATCCCACCAGATCGCTTTAGTATAGGAGCATTCAAAGAATAAGCGGTTGTGATCTTCATTGTTGCGGAGACAGAGTGAGCATCTATTGGGACCATGTATACCAAACCGATGAAGTCTATCTTGAGTTGTGAGTTTATGTTAGACAGCCATCCATAGAAGAAACGAATGTCTTGGAACAACATTCTTGAACCACACAATGTCATGCCATTCAACCATCTGACGATGAATTTTTAGTTGCTCCCAAGCTACTTTGACCGAGAATCTGTGATTTGACGAATCCAACCAAACTATCTCATCCTTTTACCCCATCTTAGGATTAGAATTGGAAGGAATAGCTTCTACAATGGGGTGTCAGCCAATAGCTTGGGTGGTAGGAATTTTCCATTCTAAGTTATGAATCAGTACATTCACCTTCACGTTCTTTTCTATACCTGAATCATAGATGAATCTTTCCTCGTAAGAATCCGCGAGTGGGCTGTAAGGATGCCAATTGTCAAACCATAGAGAGGTTGTCATTCCATCTTCTATGATGTACTTCATCTTTGGCCATGCTAAGGATCTGAGCTTTAGAATCTTTCCCCAAGCCCAAGAGCAATTCTCTAGCGTCTTGATTGTCCAGAAATTCCTACCTCCCAACAGATTGGATCTGATCCAAGTAGACCAGATTGAGCCATCTAAGTCATTGCACAGGTTCCAAATGTGTTTCAACAAAGCAATCTTGTTCCATTCTGTTATCCTTTTTATTCCTGACCCCCCCTCCTTTTTTGGAAGACATACCTGATCCCAAGCCACTTTAGCCCCAGTAGTTCTCATATCTGAACCTGACCAAAGAAAGGATTTCATAATTTGCTCCATATTTTTAATTACTTGCCCAGGTAAGAGGAAAAGAGATGCCCAATAGACCTGTATGGAAAACAAGACTGAATTAATTAGTTGTACCCATCCTGCATATGAGAGTGTTTTACAAGTCCAATGTCGAACTTTAGAGGTGATTCGATCCACGAGGCCCTTACAATAAACAGTCTTTAGTTTGGATGAGAGAAGAGATAACTCCCAAATATTTCATAGGGAGCTTTGAAATTGCTTAGCCAACTTTAAAAATCCTTTAGATGCTAGGAAATATGATCTAAATAGAAATTTAATTGTTGAAGTCTTCTTTCCTTGTTGGATTAGGATTCCTCTTACGAATATGGAAAATATTTTTATAAATTAATTTTCCTTATAGCCGCTTATCACTTTCTTTCCTTGACTAGTAGAATCAAATATTTAGCATTAAATAATCCATCCAAGTCTAGGATTCAGATCTAAGAACTACTTTTAGTTTCTTTGCATGACTAGGAAACTTCCTCATTTGTTTCTAAATATTCTCATAAATAATAAGGACAATAATAAACAAATTTTCTTTTCAATTTTAGGATAATATTTTATTGATCTTTCAAAGAAAATGATCCAAACATCCTAATTAGCCCAAGCCAACTTTGGACTCCATGTTGCCTAAACCCATTTTGACACAACCAAAAAGTTGATGTCTTCTCCCAAGTGTAGGAGTGTCGAAGTAATAAATAACCTGGCAAGACCGGGGTCGAACCACATAGAGGTTAACTGTATAAACTATAAATAAAGAAATAGATAATAACAGAAAAGGAGTTGAAGAGAGCTTTGAGATGTGATATTGATGTAAGGATTAAACAAGGATAAAATAATTGTTAAGGTTAGAGGATCCACTAATGGTATTTCAAACAAGTATAATATAAACTCTTTTTATTACTGAACTAGAAACCACACACAAAGGAGGTTTCAATCGGATTATAAATTGTTAACATGATTACATTATTTATCTTATTCGAATAATGTTAATACTTGTAAATGTTGTCAGGTATTCATGATTATAACTTATGTTAACAACAAATCAAGTTCCTTTCATAGCACAGGTGTCGGTCATACCATACGGTTGGGCTATGAAAGTGCCAAGTATTTGTTGTACCAAGGGTTATACAACATTAATCTAGATTAACCATTTAACAAGCAAAGTATTAAAAGTGAACAAGATAACAAATACAAAACATGTCAGTATCAAACATTAAAGTCCATGTTGAGTTTATACTATACTTATTCGTACACCATTAGTGTAACCTTTTCACCTTGACATAATAAATTTAGCTAAACATAATGAAAGAGAGAAACATAAATAAACAAGATAAGAACATAAATAAGATATAAGTTAACAAAGTAAAGGAAAGGAAACGAAAAGCATAAACAAGATATTAATACAAACAAAACTTAAGCATTACTAATATAAACAAAATATAAAGAGAAAGAGCAAGAACATGATCTTAATCTGAAAACCAAGATGCCTAAATGTATGACAAATGCCTCCTTTTATATGCCAAAATTTGAAACTATTGATTTGATGACTAATTGTTGAGTGGGTGGCCACATCTTGACTTGGTGACAATCCTTATCTTATTGTCTGAACAAAACATCATTACTAACATCAGAATTTGAACGAACAGTCTTCATGAAAGTTCTAGGAAATTATCTCAGCTTTCCAACAAAATAAAAATCGATGCATTTGGACATCACATGGTCACGCAACCCACACGCAAAGACATCAATTCCTGGAAAGCCAAGTAAATCAGGTTTGATAGAAGTGTGACACAAAGATAACTTGTACCTAGGTACCAACACTATTGGAAACGGAGACCCCCACCCAACGAATATTAATTCACGAACGAGAAGTATAAGGATGATGCCACGAAGATAGCTGTTCTTCGATAAGTCGTTTTCAGTTCTTTAGAGAACCAAGGAAGAGAGATTATCTCACCAACACACAATAAGTGCAGTAAAGAAGTTTATTGATTTGAAAATTGCGTAACCTTACATGTTTGTTTATGCTTTTATTTATACTGATTCTAGACTTAAAGAAACCCTAATGGACCCCCTTAGGTGGACTTATATGAAGCCTACTTACAATTAGCCCAAATAAGTAATAATAACCCAAAAACTAAGAAGAAAATAATAAAAATAATAAAAATCCAAAAATTATCATGCTAAATATGCTAGAATTAGATTTGTCACCCTTAAGAAGTCTTAAATAAACTAGGAAAAATCTGATTTGGAAAGTTTGTGTTGCTGCCCCCCCTTTGATGTCCTTGATTAACTTGGATTTCCTTGTTTAACTTGGACAAATAAGAAAACAAATTTCCACCTTTGTTGCTGATTTAATTACTTTCCTTTCTAAGTTAGGAAAAGCATTAAATAGTCCTCCCCTTTTTAGGAATAAGATATGGCCAACTTCCTTACTTAATTAGGAGAATAAATTGCTCACTTTTTATCCTTGTAGCATTAGAAAAAATAACAAGCCTAACAAGGTTGGTATTGGGCCGGACACATCAACCCCTTCTTCCACACGAATTGGGCTCTTCTTGGACCTGAACTAGATGAATTAAAGGTTGTCCTTCATGCTCCTTAAATGTCCCAAACCCCTCTAGGTTCATTTTGCTCCATATGTTCTGAACAAGCCCATTCAATGCTTCTTTAATCTTCTTTTCCCTAGCTTTTGTGATTGGCCCAATTGGCACCTCCAATGGGTCGTTAGCATGATTACGCTTGGTGTTGGGCTGATCCGCATCACAGTGTCTGGGCTTCAGGACAGATTCTGACTTCTCTGTTGTTTTTACCATTTGAACTTAAAAATGGTCTTTTTGAATCTTGGACTCTTCTTGAAAGTTTTAGGCATATGTCTTAGCTTTCCATACATATAAACCAAGCCTAAATCCAAGTTCTACAGCTCTAATTATGATACAATAACCGAATGGTGTTCCAGATTGGACTGAACCAACATCTCTTTTCTAAGAGATCCTTCTTTATCTCTTTCATCATCCCCTCTGAAACAACTATGAAATAGCGGGTAGGAAGGCGGAGCTCAAACTTTTCCTACGCATGCTTAAAAAGAAGTGTACCCAAGTTCCTGTTTTTCATTTACCAATCATCTAATCTAGGGCGGATAAGACTGCCAACATGAGGTTCTCAGTCTCACTCCCTCATGCCCTCCGCAGGAAAGATCCCTCACGTGGGTGCTAAGACGAGGTCGGGATCGGGGATACTAACTTGAGTGGGCTTTATCCGTATGAGCGGAGTGTTCAGCTGTGTGGGCAAGATCTGGAGAGATTTGTTCATGAAAACATCCCCTTTTTGGTTCGGGGTATTCCTCTTTAGTGATTGGCACCTTTAGTGATTTTTCTGGCAAAGGCCATGAGGTTTTGGTGTTTGCCGGCCTAACTCATTAAACTTCCAGTCTCATTTGTCTGAGATCCTAACTCGACGAAAGTATAAGCTGAAGCAGAGGCTTCACCAAGAGGGATTTCCCAAACTTAGAAGTTGGGTCGCGAGAATACTTTCTCAAAAGGATATTTGTCTCTGTATGACCGATGTCTCTTAGCCCTCTCTTTGTCTTCTCAATTTCAGTAGTTAAACTCATTAATCAATCCTTTCATTT
>Ga0325411_1001652_pt1 | contig 24904 bp, 16 predicted proteins | sample PopdelMetagenome_13_FD_206181 | JGI IMG/M metagenome (GOLD analysis project Ga0325411, IMG submission 206181) | Populus deltoides microbial communities from Bellville, Georgia, United States - Xylem-PdIQD-R4 | ecosystem: Host-associated > Plants > Phyllosphere > Stem > Wood/Secondary xylem... | reverse complement strand
GTAGTTCAAGCAAAAACATTTCAAAGATGTTGATAAGTTGTAAAAGCTTAATGGAGATGAGAAAGATTTGTATAAATATGATGACGAGAGTCCGACATTGGTTAGGAAGATGTTCTTAATGCTAAAAGTTAATGAGGATTTGTAGTGATAGAAGTTATTTTATGCTTGATTCACCCTAAATAATAACTTGTTTAATAGTAGTAGTTGTGAGAATATAACAGGAAAACATACTATTGAAAATTAAGGTTGCGATTAGAATCAACCTTGAACCATACAAGATGGGGTGAATTTTGACAATTAGTGAAATAAAATTGATATAAAATTGCAAAATGCCCTTTTCCATTTGAAAAATATAAGGATTAGATATACTATAGATATGAATGCATATAGTATAATATTTGGTAGGCCTTGATAATATGATATAGATACTAGAGACTTGGAGAAAGAAAACTTGTATAAGATTAGTAAAAATAATGTGAATTATATGTATATGCCTTTGAAATAGAGATCCCAACCCAAAACTTTAAAAGTAAAGGGGAAGACTTTTTTTACCACAACCAATTTAGAACAAGCGGTACAAATAGATGTGTGGGAGAGTACCATACATGTTCACTGAATTAGCAATTCTATTTGCTTGCTTCCAAGTTTTTTTTTTTTATTGAAATATAAGAATATATTAAAGATAAAAAATATATAATGCTAGAAAACCAGCAAGTTTAATATATATAAATTTACAAAAAGAAAACAGGCTCCCTAACTAGACATAAACATCCATGCTCACAAAAATAGATTAACAACCAAGTAGAAACTGAGCTTGGTTAGATTAGAAACCTAATCGGCAATAAGGTGCCAAACCTAACCAAAATGCAAAAGGAAAACAGAAAGCAAACTAGCATAGCTGGAAGGCTACAACACATAAAACCCGAACGAGTACATGATGCATCAAATCAGACATCAAGGGAACCACAACATTCAGCATGCACAATAAAAAAAACTAAGCAGAGAGATAGCAAAAGCTTCCAACTAGCCGAGAAGATCAAATACCTTGAACATATCCCACATAGCAGAGACCTGACAACCAGCACAGATGAAGTCCACAAGGGAACCTAACACAAGAAGCCACAACAGGAGAGAAGCAAGACTGAGAGGGCTAAAAAGATAGCAGTAGCAAATACAGCCAAATCAAAATAGGCCATCACCAGCAGCAAATGAGGACTAGCCAACCCTTTGAAGATCTCACTAAGATGCTGAACCTGAGAGCTTCCTAGAAGACAGAGGAAACAAAGCCAGCCAGAGCAGGAAGGCCCAACAAAAAAGCAGAAAGCCATCAGCCCCCAAATTGGAGATTGAAATGATTATTTTCATGGAAATGCAGAAACGTGAAGAACATAACCTGAAACTTGCGAAAGACAAATGAAACAAGCTTGCAGGTATTATCAAATATCCTCTTGTTTCGCTCTTCCCAAATTAAGTAGATCAGGATACCAAGGGAGTGATTGTTAAACCTCCAAGTCATTTTTCATATATGGTGTGGTTGTTACCAAATTCTTCATCATGGCAAATTGGCCATATCCCTTTCTTATTTTTTTAAGAAAGTTCTCTCTCATGTTTTTCTGGTGTATCCTTTCTTCGTGAGTGATTCTTATTGTAATATACCATCTCTTATACAAGGAGGAGTTGTAAACTTACACTTAATCTCTAATTCTCTTGTTGGGTTCTATCATTTTGCACCTCTATATTTTTTTCTCTCCTTGAATCTCATTTGTTTATCCACTCACTCTTGAGACTTCTTTCTTCTAAACACACATGATCTAATCCTTTAAAAGCCCTATTAGACCAAGCCAAGTTTGATACTATTATGTTGGGAAGAAATGATATGTCGAGGGAAATACGATGGAAACATATTCCATTCATACCATATTACTTTTTCAAGAGAGGAAGTCCCTTTGACATGTACTTGGATTACAACGCTTTCAACAAATATATTCATACTAGAAATAATTCAAAAGACTTGGAATAATTATAATATTAATACATTATACGAGCGCTTAGAAAAACCAAATGAGTTTTTTAGATAACCTTCAAAATTAAGTCCACCAGCAGCTGATTACAATTTCATTTGCGAGACTACAGCACTAATCATTAATTTGTTGGTGGCCGACGATAGCAGCGTTCGCTGGGTCCACAATTAGTCACCGGTGATGGAGGTGGCAGCACGCATCCACGGCCGATTCTGCCAAAGCAGCTTCTTATTGGAGGCATCCAAATCCTGCCATTGCTCCCATCATTGCCCTCAACGTTGGTAATTTCATGCCTGACGCCACTTTTTCCGTCTGCAATATGATTAACATGCCCACCGCATCAAATGCAAGAACTTGAATACTGGAAATTTACACAAGCAAATGGAAAGAAATGCACTCACCAAACTCAATTAGCTGTCGAGCAACAATGAGAGGATGGATCAAAATGGTATGCAGGAGAAGAAAAGCGATGATAGATGTTTTCATCTTGGTACAATTTTAGCTAGCTAAGCAATATTGGACCATAATTTATAGGAAAAACAATATTATAATATAAAGAGAAAAGTTCATGTGACACAGCACAGCTAATACAGTCCTACATATTAATCTTTTCTTTGTACAAGGTTTTTCAACATTCTTTCACGGGAGCACCTTGACTTGCTAGCTACTAAATTTGACTATCTTTCTTCTTCCACTTGTACAGTTGTATTTGGTAAAGATACATCTTTTCAAGACTCTGTAGGAGCACTGAAGTAGTGTTTAAATAATTCTTCCTTGACTATCTTTTTTCTTCCACTTTGTTGTTGGGGAGGCTCATGCATGTCAATTCAAGTTATCATCATCTAAGATGATGGTTTTCATATGCCTTGACTTTTTAAGTCTCGGGTAAGTTTTATCTAGATTGTTAAATTCTCTACGATACGATGTATCTTTGTTGAAGTTTAATTTTAAATATTTAAAATAAACTATTTTGTGAATAAATTGATGACAACATTATATTTAAAATATCTATTTTTCACCTAATTAATTTTAATTCTTCACAGTTAACTCGAGTACGAGTTTTTTATAAGTAAATTGAATTAATATAGGATATTTTATTTGATATGAATATCACTTCACCCTATACAAAACCTGACCCGACCTCATTCCATCCAGACCAGTAATTGCCAAACACATGTTAGATTTTATATTTAGATGCTTATCATTAAATATTCTTCTTTTTTTTTTATAAATCATTTTAATTTAAAAATTTAAATTGTTAAATAAAACTCCAAGATATAATATAATTCTCTAATATATATCCTCATTTGAAAATCATTTTGTGCTTGATTTTTTTTTAAATAGAATACAAACTTATGATTATTTAGTTAATAAGACTCTAATACTATACCGATTAATCATTTCAACTAAAATTTTTAAATAAAAAAATAAAATATTAAAATATAATTTATATAATTATGTAATCCTTATTACCTTGCGATTTTCAAAACCCCTGGCAGCGCCACCTAAATCTGCAAGGAGAACAATAATTTCAGTTGCGTCGTCGTCGTCTTCTCGTTTAAAAAGCCAATTTTGGGGTTGCTTTGTTGCTGGACCACTGGTTTATTCTGGGAGCTAGAAATTGAAGAAGCAGATGCAGGTTGTTTCCGTGGCTCCTGATGAAGAGAAATTGACGCGCCGAAGCCCTCTAAATTTCCCCATTGTACTCTCTCACTACTACTTTTACTCTTACTTTTCTTAAATTGCAGGCTCAAAAATTACTATTAGTTATGTTGAGCTAGTCTCCTGAAAATCTAAGTGAAAAACCCTCGTAGACATGTTTTGGAGAAAGGAAGGAAGCAGTGTTTTTCTTTGTGATAATCCATGTTTCATACACATGACTTCACGAGATTTGAAGAAACCTTGAGATTCTTATCTAAGAAGAAAATTGCTGCGTTCCGTAAATATATCTTAGATTCACTGCTGTAGGCGATGCTCTATATATTTGCATATAATCAAACAAGCAAAACGTGCACATAGACTAATTGAGAATTTTTTTGCGCATACAGAGATTACATAATTCCGAATAAAAAGACTACAAAACGTACATATATAACATTTACAGGATTGCAAGAGTACTAAAGGAAACCTGTAGCATATGCATATCTGCCATGGCTCACTCGGAGCTTTTATTTAATTTCCAACGACCACATAATAACATTGGTAATGGAAATGAAAGTAATTATCGCCCTGGTGCTTTGAGCTCACAGCTTTTACCACTAGATAATGGACCCAAATCAAACTACTCCTTCATTTTCAAGGGCGATGGCAGCCACGCTTGTAAGGCTTACAAGGTTTTTTCTTAGGACAATCTCGTTGGTAAATGCTACATCGACTGCCAGTTCTAGATGATGCATCGCCAGTTGATGGGATATTGACGGTAACGCTAACTTTTCCTGCAACGTCAACGCACGTTTAAGCACGTTATGATCTGTATAACAGTATTAGGATGGATCTACAATACAGATATTGTTGATTTAAAATGTGAAAATTAAATGACGAAGTCAATCCATTACATCTAGGTATAATGATCAAACGACCGTGCATGTTTGACGATAATAAACCAAGATCTTTATAAAAAAAAGCTTTCATACAGACATGAATGACTTAAAGGTACTAACATGATAATATATACGAGCCGATAGATCAAGATGGTCATACCATAGTCGACCAATTCTCGAGCTGCCATGGATAAGGGAGAGAAGGCAATGGTAGCTATAAGAATAGCTATCACTAAAGCTTTCATACTGAAAAATATTGTGTTTTACATGGCCATTGCCTCTCCTATACCCTTTTTATTTATTTCCAATACTTTTAATACAGATACTGATATTGAGGTTGTCTATAACATCCTTGGATATTATTGTGTTTACGAAGTTACGTTGTTTGGCTGGAAAGCTTGGATAGTTACAACACTTACAATCGAACTTCCACTTGTCTAATAAGTCAGGAGATGAGAATCTTAAGGTTTGAGTAAGAAAAAAAAGATCGATGCTTCTTGGATAATACGAAAACCTAACCCTAGGAAAAGATTTCTAGGAATTCTACACCCTTTGAACAAGTCTATTGATGACAAAACCTATATCTTTTGTTTCGGTACCTTCGAAGAAAATTCCTTTCGCTCTGGTGCCAAAAACTAAAAGACAAATATGATTATTCAAACCACAACAGAGATATTTTGCATTTACAGCACTGATTGTTATATTATTTGAAAGCATTTAAAATAAATAAATAAATAAATTAAACAAGAATTAATATTGATGTGTGGACTTGAGTACTCCAAGTCAATGGAGGAACGACAAAGACAATGTAACCTCCCTCAAAACAGAAGGGCCTTCAAATAATTACCCTTGAAAGACAGTGTAGTGGAGATGCCAAAGAAGTAAATAATTCTCGATGTTTCTCAAGATTAACAATCAAAATAAGTAAAATAGACTTGGTGATATTAACAAAAATAAAATAAAAAAAACTGAATCTCCGAGGTATTTTTACTGTGGTGTGTGGCAAGGTACGTAACCCTCTTCACAAACCACTCAATAGTGCTCTATTTTTTTTTTGTAAGCTAACCTTTTTTTTTTTTGCAATTGCATCCTTGTTTGTGATTTTCTTTCGGTTGATGGTCTTTAATAGATGCATATTCCTTTGAACTAAAGGTTTCTATCAGGTTTTTGGACTTGATTTGAAGTCCAAAAAATCAAGGTTGTCAAAAAATTTAGTCTCTATTTTTTTACTTTACTACTATTTTTTATTGTATTTTTTTTTAATTTCATTACTCCATATTTTATTGATTTAGAATTTTACTTCATTATTTTTTAGGGCTTACTGTCTATGGGGTTAGCCTGGCCTAATAACCAGGATCACAAGTTTCAAAAGTAAACACGGGTTGACTTTGATCATTTTTTTCCATTTTCTATATTTTTTTTTCAATTTCATACTTTAATATTCTATTTATTCAGAATTGATCTCCGTGCTTTATTTCACTTTTTTTTATGGGGTTATCCCAATCTTATATCCATGGTCAAAGGTTTAGCGGGTTGACCTGAATATTTTGTTTTATATGGTTTTTTTCATTAAATTATTTTTTTGGTTTTACCCTTCAATATTGAGTTGTTTAATAATTGAGATTCATAGTTTTATTCAATTTATTTTTGACGAGGTTACCCTGATATCATGATCTGGTTGTAGATTTAACATGCTAACTCGAATGATCTTAAATCAAGTTTTTCTTGACGTTGTCGATTTTTGTTGTTAGTTTCTTTATTATCATTTATTTTTTTATTCTTACTATTTAAATTAATCAAATTTACTAAAATCAATCAAATTAATAACTTAAATTCGAGTCAATAACTTGATTTTTTATATATATAAAATGCTTGCATCGCCTTAATAAAAAATTAGCCCGAGACTCAGCACATACACCTATCCAGTAGATTATCAAATGTGAATACTCCTCGAGTTTTTCCAATTTAAATTACTTTAATGGTCAAGCTAGTCCCTTCTCTTTATGTATATATGGAACACTTCTTTATATATACTAGATGCCATGCCCGCGCGATGCCGCGGGCTTGTGGCATGCTTGTGCGTTGTTGTGGGTTTGTAGAAAAAAATATATGGAGAAAAACTGTTGCAATTCACAATATTTTCAAGGAAAAAAGTACAAAGCTAAATTCGCAACCAACTTAATATTAAAAAAAATAAAATCAACAAAGATAATTTTGGAAAAAATCATTAAAAAACCAAAAGGAAAAAAAACCAAGCAGTGAAACACTGTAGCAATCTATAGTGTTTCATGAGGAAATCTAAAGTTGTAATTCTCAACCAACTCAATATTGAAAAAAATAAAATCAATAAAGATAATTTTGAAAAAAATCATAAAAAACATATGTGGGGGAACACTGTAACAATCCACAATGTTTTAAAGAACAAAGTACAAAGCTAAATTCTCAACCAGCTCAATATGAAAAAAAATCGACAAAGACAATTCTAGAAAAAAATCATACAAAAAGAAAAAAAACCATGTGGCGAAACACTGTAACAATCCACATTGTTTTAAAGAAAAAAACTACTAAGCTAAATTCTCAACCAGCTCAATATTAAAAAAAATAAAATCGACAAAAACAATTCTGAAAAAAAACACAAAAAAAAAGAAAAAAGAAGAAGACAATTTTGGGAAAAAAAAGAAAAAAAAACCATGTGGGGAAAGTTAAAGCTAAATTCTCAACCAGCTAAATATTAAAATCATTTAGGAAAACACTGTAGCAATTTATAGTGTTTTGTGAGGAAATATACAATTGTAATTCTCAACCAGCTCAATATTAAAGAAATAAAATTAACAAAAATAATTTAAAAAATATCACAAAAAAACGAAAGGAAAAAAAATCATGCAGGGAAACACTGTAGCAATCTATAGTGTTTCATGAGAAAATCTACAGTTGTACTTTTCAACCAGCTTAATATTAAAAACAATAAAATCGATAAAGATAATTTAAAAAAAAATCATAACAAAAAAAATCATGTGGGAAAAGATTGTAGCAATCAACGGTGTTTTAAAGAAAAAAACTACAAAACTAAATTTTTAACTAGCTCAATATGAAAAAAATAAATTCGATAAAGACAATTTAAAAAAAATCGATAAAAAAAGGCATATGGAAAAACACTGTAGCAAGGCAAAAATTATGTGGGGAAATAGTATAGCAATCCACAGTGTTTTAAAAAGCTACAAAGTTAAATTCTCAATCAGCTTAATATAAAAAAAATGAAATCGACAAAGATAATTATGAAAAAAAAACAAAAAAATTCATCAAAAAAACCATGCAGGGGAACACTGTAGCAATCCACAATGTTTTAAAGAAAAAAACTACGAAGCTAAATTCTCAACCAGCTCAATATGAAAAAAATAAAATCGACAAAAATAATTCTGAAAAAAAATAAAAGAAAATAAAACAAAAAAGAAGAAGACAACTTTGGAAAAAAAAAACAAAAAAAATGGAAAAAAAACATGTGGGGAAAGTTAAAGCTAAATTCTTAACCAGCTCAATATTGAAAAAATAAATTCGACAAAGATAATTTTAAAAAAATAAACACGTGGAGAAACATTGTAGCAAAACAAAAACCACGTGGGGGAAACACTGTAGTAATCCACAGTGTTTTTTTTTTAAATTACGAAACTAAATTCTCATCCTTTTCAATATTTAAAAAAATTAGTAAAGATAATTTTGAAAAAAAAATTAAAAAAACAAAAAAAAAAGAAGAAGAAGTGAATTTTGGAAAAAAAAAAGGAAAAAAAATGTAAGACAAAAAAAAAGGGAAAACAAGAAAAAAAAATACGTAGGGAAAGCATTAAAACAAAAAAATTAAAAAAGAAAAAAAAAGAAGAAGAAGTGAATTTTGGAAAAAAAAAAGGAAAAAAAATGTAAGAAAAAAAAAAGGGAAAATAAGCAAAAAAAAAAAAAACAAATAGGTAGGGAAAGCTAACCTTTATCAAGCATATCACCATGACCGTCTACAGAACCAATCTTCACTTTTGGACATCCGTAACAGATATAATATAATAATAACTATGTGGAAAAAACAAAAAGGTTACGTGAGGAATGCAAAAAAAAGAAAAGGTTGCGTGGGGAAAGCTACAGTCCTTTCCTCACGTACGCGTTTTAGAGTTCTTTTAATATATATATATATATATATTAAACAGTAATGTTGGTGTACGGACTTGACTCCGAGTCCATGCAAGAACGACAAAGACAAAGACCATGTAAGGGAAAATTAAGACACTGCCTTGAACTCTATTGGATAGACAGTGGATATGCCAAGAAGTAAATAATTCTCGATGTCCAAAGACATCCTCAAGATTCACAATAAGTAAAATAAACAACAACTAGATCTCCTTGGTATTTTGCTCTGACGTTTGGCATTGTAAGCCTCTTCACGGAGCACTAAGGATTTCAATAGTTCTCAATTGTAGTTTTCCATGTGCCGTTTGTTGTTTTATGTTAGCACGTTCTTGAGAATTAAAGGATCTCTTAATTTGAAGCCAATTTAGTGAGAAAATTCTTGAATTTGTAGCTAAAGACTTGGAATAATTATAATATTAATACATTATACGAGCACTTAGTTTCCGTTTGTTTACGCGGCTGCGGCAGCTTTTAAAGCAAACCGCAGATTTTAAATATTTGGTAATGAAGAACCACAATACACTATTCACGTTGGACCCATTTAAATTTTACTAAAACCGCAGGTTTGCATAAAGCAGCTCTCAGCTGCTTTCCGCAAACCTGCGGACACAGTGGAGAGTGACTCCACTGTTCACGTGAACAGTGGAGTCACTCTCCACTGTTCCAGCCGGACCGGGTCCGGTCCAAAGTTAAATACATTGAACCGGGTCCAACCTAGTTAAAAAATTTAATTTTAATTTTAATTTTTAATTGTGTTTTATTCTAAAAAATAGAAGGAGATCGCTTGATGACGTAGCATTTGCAGAATTTAATCGCAATTCCAATTTCTTTCCTGATGATATTTTACCTGATGTTATTGCGTGCTTAAAAAACCAGGGAAACTGTAGTTCTTGTCGGATAGATTTCGTACATGATAAAATTGTAGATAGTTTAATGAAACAATAAAAAATATTTGATATAAGTTTTATTTATTTTATGATGTAATAACAGTAGTTAAATCTATAATATTTAAATTTAAAACCATCAATATATCTATCTATTATTTTTATAACCTCAATTTGAAAAACATTTTTTTAACCAAACACATTAAACTAATTTTTATTCAACCTCAATTTCAATCACAGTTTTAACCAAATATATATAAATACCAAATCAACCTCAACTAAAAATATTGTTTGTAAAATAATTTTTTTCAGACCACAACCACAAAAACTAACAAAAAAACCAAATGAGTTTTTTAGATGAACTGCAAAATTAAGTCCACCAGCAGCTGATTACAATTTCATTTGCGAGACTACAGCACTAATCATTAATTTGTTGGTGGAGGATAGCAGCGTTGGTTGGCTCCGCAATTAGTCACCGGTGATGGGGGTGGCAGCACGCATCCACGGCCGATTCCGCCAAAGCAGCGTCTTGTTGGAGGCATCCAAATCCTGCCATTGCTCCCATCATTGCCCTCAACGTTAGTAATTTCATGCCTGAGGCCACCTTTTCCTTCTGCAACATGATTAACATGCCCGCCTCATCAAATGCAAGAACTTGAATAGTACTCGAAACACAAGCAAATGGAAAGAAATGCACTCACCAAACTCAATTAGCTGTCGAGCAACAATGAGAGGATGGAGCAAAATGGTATGCAGGAGAAGAAAAGCGATGATAGATGTTTTCATCTTGGTACAATTTTAGCTAGCTAAGCAATATTGGACCATAATTTATAGGAAAAACAATATTATAATATAAAGAGAAAAGCTCATGTGAGACAGCTAATACAGTCGTACATATTAATCTTTTCTGTGTACTAGTTTTTCCAACATTCTTTCACGGGAGCACCTTGACTAGCTAGCTACTAAATTTGACCATCTTCCTCCTTCCACTTGTACAGTTGTATTTGGTAAAGATACATCTTTTTCAAGACTTTCTCATAATAAGTAGCATTTAAATATTGAGGAACTTTGGTGGTGAGGAGACTACAAGTCTACCATCGACTTTATTGGATTGTAGTGATTTTTAAAGAATTTTTTTTAATTAAAATATGTTCTCCATATATATATATATATATATATATGTATGTATGTATGTATGTATATATAATAAAAATATAAGTATGTGATCTTCATGACTTTCTGAGTTTGCCATTACATTCAAGGTGACTCGGAAACAAGCTAAAAAGCAAAAGTTCCAAGCACACCCGAAAGAAAATGTTGAAGAGATTTCAAATATAAAAGACAGGCTAATATATATTAGCCGCTTACCCTCTCTAAGATTTCAAACATATATTTCCAAGCACAAGGTAATATCATTTGATTATGCCCGGAAGAAAATGTTGAAGAGATTTCAAACATAGAAGACAGGCTAATATATATATATATACCCTCTGTAAGATGCGAGTTCTTCTTTTTTTTTTTGTTTTTTTTGCCTTAAAAATGTTCATGTAGCATAAACTTGTTTCGAAGTTGGAAAAAAAATATGTGATTAGAGTTATTAACTCGATTTGGTCAAATAAATTGAATTAATTTTAATCATATGGTAAAAATAATAATTAATATATGATAAAAAAAATTTAATATAATGAAAGTAAACGCATCAAATTAATAAAACAAGATTGATAACAATAACTTGATAAAAAAAAATTTATAAAAGAAGATAAACGATGTAGCTTAATTCTCAACCCATTAAATACAAAACAAATAAATAGGATAATAAAAAGAACAAAAAAACTAGTTCGAATTAATCATTGTTAGCATGACAAACCTGTAATTCAAAGAATAAGGGGCAAGCTGACTCGGGTTAACCCATCAAATCCACAGCTTAAATCATGAGATCGGAATAACTCGATAGAAAAGAAAATGTAAAAAATCACAAAGCTAAAAAGAAAATAAGTTGAAAAAAGATTAAAAAAACGATTGTAATCCACATGTGATCCGAGGCTTTAAACCAAAAGCTCCCTATCTAGAAAAACCATGATGCCCAATTTCCAATCAATTAAATGTTGAAGGGTTAACTTGAACAAAAAATATCAATTACATAAAATGATAAAAAAAAAATGACAAGTAAAAAAAATAGGGATCAAAATTGAAATACAAAATAAATTTTGTTTTTGATTGAAGGGTGAAATTGAAAAAAATATTAATTGAATAAAAGGACAAAAAAATTAAAATAATGAGGTTCAAAATTCAAATAAAAATAAAAATAATTTTTTGATTGAAGGGTGAAATTGAAAAGAAAAATCAATTCAACAAAATACCTAAAGAATAATCAAAATAAGAAGGACAAATTTGAAAAACATAATATATAACAAATTAAGATTGAAGGATGAAATTGAAAACATATAAAACTTCTATAAAAAAGCAACGAACAAAAATTTAAAAAAATAAAGTTAGAGGAACATGAAGTATATGTGAAATTCAAAGGACAATATGAAGTGAGTGAATAAGTTGAGATTAAATTAAATAAAGAAGTCATAACAAGTTGTTGGAATTACTCAAGAGAATAAATTTGATATCAAAGATGACTTAAGTGTGGATGTGTTATCCAAACCAAGCATATCTATATTGGATCAATCTTCTAAAATTATCAATTGAATTGGTGGTTATGACTTTGTTGTTAGGGATGATCAGACATATCAAATGAAGTTTTCATCATCTCAAAAGATGGTTTCATATGGACTTGACTTTTTAAGTCTCAAGAAGTTTTTTCTAGATTGTGAAATTCTACATGAATATACCTTTGTTGAAATTGAATTTCAAATATTTGAAGCAAGCTACTTCGTGGATAAATTAATGACAATGCTACATTCAAAGTATATATTCCTCTTGCATAATCGAGTTTAATTTCTGACAATTAACTTAAAGGCGAGTTTTTCACAAGTAGAAGGGACTAATATGGGGAACTTTAATTATTTTTTTGGTATAATTATTTTTATTGTATTATTTCCTTAGTTGTTAAGATTTCTTAGGTTTTAAGGTGTTTTGAAGAGTTCAGTATGTAGTCTAGTAAAATAAGCATAACTTTTGATCTAATTGTTAGATGAAGCTGAAATTTTGACATAAGATTTTTAAGTCCTTGTTACCTATAGGGTTTAAATTCCATATTCTTTTGAGATTGCAAAGGTTTTAAGATAAGGTAAAAAACTTATTGTTCAGGACTTTCTTTATTTACCTAATTGATTTAGATTTTTTTTTTCAAGTTAGATTAGAACTCTTTTATTATTTTTAGTTTTTTTTTAATTAGAATATAAGAAGCTAGAAGATAAAAAATAGAGAGTTATCAAAAGAATAAGGACTGAAGTTAAAATAGCAACAACAAAGAGGGCTAACCAGTAATTTTTAGGGGTGGAGAGAGAATAGAAGAAAAAAAAAAAGAAGGCGTGTGCCATTGGCACCCCAACTTTTTTGTTTTTTTTATTTGGTCTAATACCAAATTGCCTCTAAGTTGACCTAATAGTAATGGAAAACCATTGTGAAAAGATACAAAATCCCCTTTTACATCGATTTTAAAATTTTTTGTTTTAAAGAAATTTTGTTCGTTTCATTATACTTTTGTTTTTGTTTTATTTTTATATTTGATCAAATACCAAAGCACCCCTCAGCTGAATTGATAATTGTTGTTACTCAATCTTTGACCCTACGTGTTGGAGATGGTGTATACCTGTTTTGAACCGAGTGTAGGAGTGTAGCTCATGTTTGCTAGAAAATTGACAAAAGCGGAAGAGAAAGAAATATTTTTTTCGAACCCTGTTTGAGCTGTTTTCTGCTCTTTTTATCCTTCCTCTTTGCTGGCAAAATCATCAGGTTTTCTTAGATTAATCAGGAGTCTTCATAATGCTAAATTTGTTCCTTCTTTATCTGGTCTTTAAGGTTGGATAAATCCCTTAGAATTTGCACTTAAAAAAACTGGTTCTGCTGCTGTCGAAATTTTTTTGTTCCAACTTAAGCTCTGATTCTAACTTGGTTTCGTACGATATCTGACCATCCTAGCTATATTCTGTCACTCATGACATGTTGACCTACACCTTTCTTAGGGCAGACTCTCAGTCAGATTTGGATGCTCGACATTGTCAAATCAAGAAAACATTTTTGACCAACCAGATTCCTGCCAGATTCTATTATCTAAAATGATTTTATCTCACTTTAAATCCTTCATCAAAGTTGTAGTCTGGGACATGCAGATGAATTTGGGCTTTTGAATTGCTTGATTTTGATATAAGAAGCTCAAGATATTCCTGTTTGAAATCTAGCGTAAAAACATAGAATCCTGCCGCGATAAGGTTTCCAGCCGAGTTTGGTTGCAATTCTGTTATTCAAAACGAATTTATCTCACTTCAAATCCATCATCAAATTTGTAGTCCGGGACACATAGATGAATTTGAGCTTCCGAATCGCTTGATTTCGATATCAGAAGCTCAAGATATTCCCGTTTGAATATCTAGTGTGAAAGCAGGGATTCCTGCCGCAAGAAAGATTTTTGCCCAAGTTCGCGAGACTGATTCGAAGGATTTTTTCTGGACCAAGGACTGAATTGAAAACTGCTAAAATGAGGGATTTAATTAAAGAAGGATATTGGAAGCTAGAGAGGGGACTGGATCATCATAAATGACAAGATTTCTACTACACCAAATAAGGAAAATCACGTTTTTGTGCAGCTATAATTTAGAAGAAACAACAGCTTTTGACAGCTATAAAATGCCATAAAGAGAAGAACCTCACCATCATCTAATGGCTGGGATTTTATCCCTAACATAGATAGCTGGGATGATATGTTGATGTTGGAAAGAAATCACTAGAATCAGCACATAATCAATGACAATATTGTAGTTTCCTCATTTTAATTATTTGGCTGCAAATCAGCTAGGATTTGCATCCTAGATTAATGCATTGAATCTTTCCTAATAAGAGCTGTGTATAGACTATATATACGCTGCCTCTGCTGACCTGAAAGGGGGAGAAGAGAGAAGGAAAAAAGAGGAGATGGAGGCAAAACAAGGGGAAAGAAAGGAGGCTTTTCTTTGATACTAAAAAGCCTGCAACTGGAACGTGAAAGAGAAGAAAAAATAGCAGGAAAGGGAGAGAGCAGAAAGACGAAAAAAGGAGAGAAAGAGGAAAGGAGGAAGAGAAGAAACGTTTGGTTTGAACCACAAGCTCTGCTGCTAAATATTGACAGAAACTTTCATCTGTTAAAACCAGTGAAACCTGCAGAAATGGGGAGATCAGCAACATATAGAGAGGAAGTTTGGCTACTAAACATTGAGAGAAACATTCATTTGAGGTTTTGTATTTCATCTTCTGCAACTAAAACTAGTGAGACCTGCAAGTATAAGTCTCCACTTTCTCCTCCCTTGCCGCATATAAATCTCTTATTGTTTTGATGTTTTAAAAAATACTTGTTTTGTATTCTGGCTTCTTTACACTTTCGTTTTCTATTTTCTTTTTGCCATACAATGAATGCTTGTCTTCTGTTTCTTTCCGTGGCTTTGAGTTTAGACGGTTATTTGTGTTAGAGTTGCGGGTTCCTTATTTTGTTTTTTCTTTCTCTAGTGCATGAGGAACTGTGGGGGCTGTCATCAGCCCACTCTTCAGTTTAGATGTTTTCCTTTTCTGCTTTATAATCTGGGATGGGGTATCTTTGATAAGTTTAGGCCGGGGAAGGAAATTGAAATTGCGGGGAAACCCCTTTTGTAATTGCAGTAAGGTTTTGGGCAGATTCTAAGGGGGGAGGCGTTTTCCTTTGTGCTGTTAAATGATAGCATTTGTGTTACAATTCAAGTGAATTATAATTCACTTGAACAGTGACAGTTTAATTTCTAGGGTTTAAGAATGAACCGAATTTTATTTGAGAAAAGTTAGTTTTGAGAGGCCATCTTTGTTTTGTTATATTTTATTCATTTTTTCATAATTTTGAGAATATGTGTGTGTGTGTGTGTGCACGGTTTATCGTCTTTAATTATGATTAACTGTGATGCTTATGTTTCGATAAAAAAAATTTGTTTTTTGTGTGTTGCATACGGCCAATACCCTAACATGTTTTGAACGTTCCTTTAAAAAAAATATATTGAAAGTTTTGAAAATGTGTTTTCGCATGGATTTCTTAAACACAACAAAAATTATTTTCTTGCATTTCTGGATTTTACAACATGTTTGTAAAACTCCAAAGGATATTGGCCAATATTTCAAAAAATATAAAAATCTTATTTTGGGGGGAATTCATCTATTATTCACCGCTAATGTTTGGATAAAGAAATCCTTAAAGGACGAATATTCAAAATATTATTGAGAATAATTTGTTATTATTCATTGTTAATATTTAAATAAAAAAAGCCCGGAGTGGTAAATATCCAAAATAATTTTCTAGGAATAATAAATTCGCACACATCCTTGAAAGAAGCCTTGATTATAATCGAGGACATTTCAATTTTTTACTCCACGGTTTACGAGCCGTGAGAGTATAAAACACCAAGACAAAAAAAAATAGGTTTTTAAAGCACCCTAGATTTCTAAATTTTTGTCCCTCCTCCTTGCAATTTACGAGTCGCAAACTCTTGAAATACCAAGGGAAAAATGAGCTTGCAAAGCACATGAAATCTCCTTGGATTTCTATCTTAATAAATTTAGTTTGAATCAAACCTAGAAAAACTGATGGGATTAGAAAACACCAACACCATAGCAATTATAAAGCAAACCAAACACCATGCAGCTTACCTTAGCTATGACGTACTAGGGGTGCTAATATCTTCCCTTTACGCAACCAGTCCCTTGCCTTAGAATCTCTGAAAGACCAGTTAGGGTTCCTAGTGATCAAAATACTAGGTGGCTACTCCTTTTTACACAAACAACAAAGACCCCGAAACCAAACGAGGGTCGCCGCGCTCCGCCGCGAGGGTGCGACAATAATTATAAAAAAAATAAAATTATAAATACAAAATTGCCCCTTGACTTTAGTCTTAAATTTTTTTGCTTCCAATGGTATTTTGGTCTTTTAAATGTATATTTGAAATGGAAAAAAACTTATTTGTCTTCGATGAATTTGGTAATGACTAATGGACGTTGTTGAAAACTATAATACCCTGAGAAGCCAAAGTCAAGTTTTTTTTTTTTTGGAGGGGCAAAACCGTGAAATCACTATTTAATAAACAACGAGTTCACTCATAAGCTACAATGAAAATCCCTCCCCAATTAGCTTTTTATTAGTGTGTGTGATCCTTTTTTTGAGGTTTTTGATTAATTTGTTTTATGAATAAAGCCTATTTTTTCTACCAAATATTTACTATAGTAAGTTGCCCGGATGTCATTTTTATGATTAATTTGTTTTATGAAAAAAAAAGAGAGACTTCATTTTTGTTTATTAACAAATTTAATCTCTAAAGTTTCAATTATTTGTAATAAATACAATTGAATTTTATTTTGTCAAATCGATCATTGACTCAATATCATAAAGTTTTTTCAATGTCTCAAGAATCCCATATCAAGTTAATAAAAACAAATAATAAATTTTAATCTCAAATCAACTCAATGTCAAAGAATAAAAAAAAAAAAGTTAACTGAAATAAATTAAAGGATAAAAAAAGCATTGTGCGATTCCACAATACTTTTTTTCATGCTATACAGTGAAAGCTAGAGGCATTTTATGTTTCTTTTAATTTAATGTTAAAAATCAAGATTTTTTTAAGGCAATACTAAGAAAAAACTAAGAAACTCGCAAAACTCAGTTACTATGAGGGCATTTTAGTGATATTTTATATGAAACGTTAATTAAGACAACAAGGTGAGTCTATTATAGAAAGTTCAGCCAGAATTCAAAAGGCCTTAGAAACTATATCCCCTTTGAACAAGTCTTCTATAATTATTGATGAAAAGACTTAGATATTTTATTTTTGCATTTTCAAGAAAATAAATGACAAATAAGATGATACAAACTTCAACAAGGTATTTTGCATCCACAACACTGATCATATATTATTTGAATGCATTATATTATTGTATATTATTTTGATTAACAATTTTACTTGTATGATAAGGGAAATTATCTTAGTTAATGAGTGAAAATTTGAGTCATAATTTTTAACAAACCAACTTATAGAAACAATCTTGAGAAGAAAAAGGAGCTTCAAATGCAATTTGAGGAGCTGATGGATAAGGGGTACTCGAGGGAGAGCATGAATCTGTGTGCAGTTCCAGTACTACTTGTGTCTAAGAATAATAAGTTTTGGAGGATGTGTGTTAATTGTAGAGCTATCAACAATCTTATGGTAAAAGTATAGACATCCAATTTCTAGACTAGATGACATGTTGGATGAGTTACATGGATCATATATATTTACAAAAGTTGATTTAAAAAGTGGATATCATCAAATTATGATGAAAGAAAAAGATGAATGAAAAAATACCTTTAAGACTAAATTTGAGCTATATGAGTGGTTGATTATGCCATTTGATCTTACAAATGCATTGAACTTATTTATTATAATGATGAATTATGTATTGCATGTATTTATAGGCGCATTTAGTATAATCTATTTTAATGATATCTTGGTGTACAATGAAAGCTTAGAGCAGCATATGAATCATTTGTGTTATGTGCTTTATGTTTTGAGGAATGAAAAATTATATGCCAAGTTAAAAAAGTGTACTTTTTGCATGGTTAAAGTTGTTTTTCTTGGTTATGTTGTTAGTGAAAAAGGTATTGAAATGGTAAGGAAACTTTATGAGAGGCAAATAAAAAAGAAAAATGAATAATATGTATCTAAAGCTAACAAAGACCGTAAACATGTTATTTTTGAACTTGGTAATTGAGTTTGAGTATATAAAAGAAAAGAAATATTTATATCCCATATATGATCTAAGTTACAACACAAAAGGGATGATCATTTCCAAGTCATTGAGTGAATTACTAATAATGCATATAAGTTAGAACTTTCAGGAAATTATAATGTTGTTGATACATTTAATGTTTCTAATATTTCTCCAACAATGATTTGAGGTTGAATCTTTTTTTAGAGAAGAGGGATTTTATAAATAAACACATCAAAAGGAGGTTTTGTAATGAGTTACTATTCAAATACACTATTATCTCTGACACAACAACTCCTCCCTCATTTGGAACCAACTCTAATATAAACCAGATCCTTCTTCCTTTTTTTTTTTTTCTTCTTTTACAGTAGGCTTTACAATGAGTTACTATTCAAATATAGAAATAATTAACATGTTACTGTTCATGCATGAACATTATTCATTCAATCATTGTTATTTTGTTTTTATAACTTCGCATTCACGTTAGCTTCATTTTATAAAATAAAAAGTACTCTCGCCTTTTCGTGCGGGCATGTACATGTAAAAATTTATTTTTGAAAGTAGGCTACTATTCACCCATGTATTTTTTTTTCCTTCATATTTATGTTATTTTCATTTTATAAAACTATATTTTTGTCTTTTTACAAATGTATGTGTATGTAAATATTTATTTTTGAAAAATAATAAAAACAACATTGACAAGTTTTTGTTAAGTTATTGTCAAGTTAGTCTCATGTTTTTGTTTAAGCTTGAGTTTTGATAGGCAGGTTGACATGTCTTCTAATTTTTTAGATCAACGATAGGTCTAACACAACTTTTTTAACCTTAAAATGAGTTTAATAATGAGTTGACATATTTTTATCAAGTTAGCATCAAGTTTTGATTTTGATTTTAACAATTAGATCAACATGTCATCTAATTTTAGGAACTAACATATATCCAGTGCGATGTATTAAAATAATAAAAAAATAAGGTTAATAATAAATCCACAAGTCTCCTCCGAGTTCGATCATGGGACAAGCATGGTATTCCATTCAGCTTTTTTTTTTTTTTTTGTAAAACAATAAACAAATAACAATGATAAAAGGATATTTATAAATAAATAAAATTTACCAAGTTGTGAGGCGTTTAACACTAACTCGACAAGTATTGGCCAACAACAAATAGTTTTTGAATAAATTTTGAAAATATTTTAAATAATTAGTAGCATGTGTAAGATAAATTTAACAAAAAAAAATATAGTAAAAATAACATTATTTTTTTGGATAGGACACGGGTGATTTTATTTTTTTATTAAATAGGTTTAAACAACTATTCAATCATAAAAAATAAAATAAATAGGAATTACCAGCAACATTAAAGGCTTGCGTTTCCTGTTCTAGACACGTAGTAGACCTTGCAATTCCAAGTTTTTTTCCTTTTCTATTTTCTTTTGCACTTGTTGTTGGATCCTTCCTCAACTGGCTTGTCTATGCTTGTTGACTCCTGGTAAATAAAAGAATGGTATCGACATTGAATCTTCGTGTAATCATATCCTAAGTTGATGTGATTCCCTGCTGCTACACCGTATGTATGCAATACGGTGAAATAACTGTTATAAGAAAGTCTCTGGATGCCATAGTTCGTCCATGATTCCTCTCAAACATATAATTAAAAATATTCAAGTGTTCTAATTAAAAATAATAAATTACAGGCAGTCGAAGGGAGCATACGAGCACCCCAGAAATAAATATAGTGAGAGGCCCTGCGGAGAATGCATATATATATATATACCCCCAATGACGATAAATAAGAGGATGTGCAACAACAGAAATGGCCGTTTCTGATATAAGAGGAAAAAAAGAACTATTGGTGTTCAAAGCATAGAAGTCCAGGCTTAGAATGGGCTGATATAACTGGCCATTCTTAACAGAACCTCAGGAACCAGGCGCCTTCTTGGAGGTGCCATAGCATCCTTAGCAAGAGCTTCCTCATCACCAGCATGTACCACAGCGACCAGATGGTCAAACATGGCATCTTTACCACCTCTTAGAGGATCCTGAATAAGGTGACGACCCAATCATTAGGGTGTGTAGCATTCTGGGTGTCTAAAAATGAGTTCTGACGGCCAGTTCTAAATAAACTACTTGTTACATGCCCGAGCATCATGATGCTAAGCCAGTTTGCATGAAATTCAGTTTTATCCTTACCCTGACTGGCCAGCTTCTTATTGAGGGTGATTAAAAAACAAAAAAACAGAGTATCTGTTCATCTACTGATGTGGTAGTGGGATTTTGATTGACTAAAAAAAATTCACAATTCGGCTGAGAATAAGTAAAACCAATCATAACAACTATAAAACAAGACATCCAACTCAGCACTTACTTGAAGAAACAAGTCTGAATGGGTTTTCCCATCAAACAGAATCAGCTCAGTTTGTGCTCCTAACCTTTGAAGAGCAACTGCAAAATCTTTACTGGAAAAAAAAGAAGCTTATATGTAAATACAATGCAGTGAATTGTCCAGGAACTTGACATTAACGCAAAGTTTCTCACTAGATTATTTAAATCCAAACGGACTATGAGCTCATTTCAACTCTAATTTCATTTCTTCATAATTTTCAAAATAACAATTGTATGAATATCTGACACATCAAGGAACTTTTATTGGGATGAATTGTATCGAACTTCATATACGTTATGTACTGAGATTCCAGAGCACTAGACTAAACCATTTATATATCTTTTTAATTTGAAGCACATTATTGATGTCTAAAACAGGATATTCTAACCTGGCAAACGATGGTATTGAATAATCTGCTGTTCCGTGAAAGAGAATAACAGGAGGCAGAAGAGAAACAGCATTTCTAATGCTTGGGTCCTCTATTCTAACTCCAGGAGAAAAACATTTAAGGGATTCTTCACCTTCCATTATGCTGTAACCACTAGTCAGAAAAAACTTATTCTGGATAATGAACTTTAGGCAATAAATGCATACTAGTATAATTCATGAGTAAATAGTGATCAGCATCCAGTGAGCTAATATTCTGAGGGTACCTTAGAAAAAGAGAACGGTACAGGCCTCGGTTGTTGAAATGATCGACTAATTTGCATAAATTGTACCTGTTCAGTGTTTCCAATTGATCTATGTGTGGATTATACACCATAATGCCCATTACAAGCAGATAAAAAAAAAAGGGTGCTGAAAAAAACAAGTTATAACTGTCAAATCATAAAATCCTCTTCAATCATCGAAACTGCAAACTATCCGTGAGTAATTTGTACAAAACTAGATGATGTTTTCTCTAAGACATTCCACTTTATTTTCCATCTTATTTTGACTAATAGTATATAAAATAAGATCACCAAAGTTCAAAAAGATGAAGAAAACAAGATGATAACACAGCAGAGAACAAAGTCTGCAAAGGAAATTTGGTAGATTGATATCCTCATGCTGGTTTATGTACCATTATTGTCCAGAGCAGCGCACAGATTCTTAATAACTATTGGAACTGGCCGAGCTAATAACTACGCTCATCATCATGAGAATGTTGAAATATCTACAGAGCCAAAGAAGTTCCAACAATAGCTGATAGAGCTGAGAAGGTGTTTAAACACTATCACTGATTCCCACAATCTGGTAATATCATAAACAAATATTTTTTTCTCATTATAAGAAAACCAACCAGTAGATAGTAAATTTGGTTGAAAGAAACAGAGATTAGATCATTGACTCTTTACTCATTCTCAATAAAACATTCTACTTGTAAATGGTAAATAATGCTTTCCTCAATTTTAGTAAACTTCCACGAGATTCATGAAATAGATAGAGATGAAAGCTTACCCTCCAGATAAACCAAAATATGCTTTTATCTGGGAGACACTCCAGGAGATGCTCTCCTCTCCCTTAGCTTCTCTGATCGCTTGGTCCAAGAGGGCACAAGCAGAAATGTGTGCACCAGCTGATTGTCCCATTAGATAGATCCTACTCAATAATAAGCAAGAAGAAATCAAGGAAATAGTTTTAAGATAAGAAGGAATATGGAAGAACAAAAGAAACTATTATATCACCTGTTAGGGTCACCTCCATATTCAGCAATGTTGTTGCAAATAAATGAGATCCCCTCAGAAGCATCTGTTACCATATCACCAATGGTTCCCTGGGGAAAATTTCTGCATAAGCATGCCGAACAAGTATTGTTGATGGAGGTAGACGACAAGTGAGAAATATGTAAGCAAGTAACTGTAAGTTCAGGATAAGTAATATTTCAAAAATATAAAAGACTCGCGTTCTTCAAGCTGTCATAGATAAATACGTCACTTGAAAGTTGAAATGTGTTTTCCATCCCACGATAATGGGTTTATGAGAACAAAAACCATTAACTAAAATATGTTCTGCTTAAATTGAAACCACATACCTGTAATCAATACATGCCACTATGATGTCTCTTTCTGCCAACTGCTGTCCTAGAAGACTTCCCCATGCTTTATACCTACATCAGCATTAACGCACAGCAATGTAATGTGAGATGAAATGCAAGAAAATATATGGCCGTATCATATTCTCTGGCTCAAATCCTGCTTGCTTGAGGCTGTTTTGTACCAGGTAGCTATACTCATAGTAAAATGATTCATATATGGTATTTACAAACTGTGACTTGGCAACTTACAAATGAATAAACTGAAATCATCACAAAATCCACAACAAACAATGAAGAATTCAAAATATGCAAATTCACCATGAACTCTAAAGGAAAGTCTACCAGCAACTTTAAATGGCTCACCCAATAATCCAGGCACCTCCTGTGAAAAATGCCACGACTGGCTTTGGTCCATCTAAATTTTTTGGAAAATACAGATCCAACCTGAAAAATCACCATTGCATTAGGAAAAATATAGCTTTGAGTCTGTGATATGTGACAAGCTCAAGTTCACAGATATGAAAAAAATGATAAATCACAGGGTCAAGTACCTGTTTCTGGGTTGATCACCATAAACAATACTTCGTCGAACCTGACTTGAGAAGAAATAATAATATGCAACTGCAGAGATCAAAAGGCAAGTTATTTTCCATCAATCTAATGATTTCACTGAATCTGAAAGTCAACTTTTCCTGCAATTTCTTGAAAAACACAATATTTAAGATTTCCCCGCCCATTGAATGCATGATCTCCAACTTATGGTCAGATACATGTTGGACATATTATTGAAAGAAATGTGAAGGTCAAGATAAATACAATTGGTAGTTAAATAATAGGGTTTCCAAGTGAAAAAGATCGAAAATAGAGCTAGATATGAAAAGCTGGGCAGTTGCCATTTACAGTGCATGAACTGAGCTGGTTTAACTCATTTATATTAAAACAACAGAAAACAATTTCTTCTTCCATACAGAATTCTCAGTTCTCTAAATTTACTTGCATTACATTTGAATTAAAACAACAGAAAACAATTTACTTACATTTCATAACCACAAGCTCATAACCATTAACTAATACTCATGCAACAAAAATACACACCTTGAAGAAAACCCGGCATAAGTAGAGCAGCATAAATGCCAAGAGCAGCTAATCTTGTGATCCACCGGTAGCCTACCCTGAATGAAAATATATGATTAAAAATGACATAATGCAAATGAAAAGAAATAACATTAATAAATAAATAAATAAATCTTCTTTCTCCACCATCTGCTCCTTGAAATACTAACAATTTTAACCAAAGCTATCATTGCAGCGGCTAAATAACAACAAGCCTGGATCACCAGGCCGTTATTGCTCTAACATGTATAAAATCAGTAATTACAGCTCTCAAAATTCATAACATAAATGCTTAATATATATATATATATATATATATATATATATAAACAAAATTTAATTATCAAAGCTAAACAGTTAAGGGAATATAATTTAAAAAAAAAAAAAACTGTCTAAAGGAACGTCGGAAAAATAATAATAAAATTTACAGGCATTTCTGTTTAAAGGAACGTCGGGGAAAAACTGTTTACGTATCTACAAATACTTACACAGGTATTTCTACACAGTTACGATTACTATACCATGATAATCAGAGAAGATATTTTACCCTAGATATCGGAGCAGAGTGATGGTAAGCCGAGTGAGCAAGTAGGTCTCGGCGGCGGCGCGACCGATATCTCGACTAAACGACTGTTGCCTCTCCGGCTTACCCAGCTTACCGGAAACTCGTCGCCGCTGCATTTGATTAAAGCTACCGCTACTAACACTAGAACCCCGAGAAAGCAGCGGTTTGGCGTCCGTTTGATCGTTGTCACAACTCATTATTGTAGTTTCAGTTCCAAATGAACGGTTGCGATTTGAAGAAAGGGTAGCCGGCGGTGATGAGGTCGTCGTGGGCGCTAGATTTGGATTCGGATTCGAGAATGATTTATTAAAGAG
>Ga0325411_1001651_pt1 | contig 24910 bp, 13 predicted proteins | sample PopdelMetagenome_13_FD_206181 | JGI IMG/M metagenome (GOLD analysis project Ga0325411, IMG submission 206181) | Populus deltoides microbial communities from Bellville, Georgia, United States - Xylem-PdIQD-R4 | ecosystem: Host-associated > Plants > Phyllosphere > Stem > Wood/Secondary xylem... | reverse complement strand
TCACAAAGTTTAGCATAACGTCGTTTCGATCTGTTGTGCGAATGAAGGTCGGAAGGTCCTTCAGACGAATATCTTTCATTCCAGGAATCCAGTCTATTTTTGTCTCCAAATATCCATTTGTCAAATCACTTTCTTCTGCATCATTGATATCAGAGATAAAAACGCGTTACATGAACAATTTACTTCATCAAGATTCATGATAGTATGAAATTAGTAATAAATGTATCGAGTACGTACCTTTGAGTGGTGTGTAACCTCTTTCAACAAGATGTTTGTAATGCGCATAGGCCAATGTGCCACATGCACTTGAAGTCAAGAAAGTGACGACAGGGATTTGAAGTTCCTCCTTAACATCGAGAGCGAAGGACATGCCACCATCTGCTACTATGCAAGTTACAGGCGGGACACCATTTGATGAATTGAGTTTGGCAAGAAGTTGGCGAAATGGGTCTAAGCAAGCCTTTGAGGTAGAGTCACAGAGAAATGAAGTGTCTTGGGTAACATCAGCATCAAGCTGATCACCTAGACCATCTGGAATGGTTTCAAACTGGAAATCAGGCAAGACTTCAAGGGAGTTACGGCCTCTGGACTTGAGCAAACGTCTGTGATTGTATTCAGAATTGACAAAGGTGATGTGAAAGCCTTTGTGATGGAGTAGTTTTGCTACTTTGAGCATAGGAGTTATGTGACCTTGAGCTGGATATGGGACGCACACGGCATGAGCCTTGGTGCTCTTTGGAAGAGTTCCCATGTTTCTTACTCTCTGAGTTTTTGTATTTCACACCTTCTATGAGTTAGAAGACTGAATTTATTGGTCACCAGTTATATAAGGAATTGTGATTACTTCTTATATGGTCCAAAATCAAGACTCATCAGTTTTTATTTTTTATTTATTTTATCAATACACTTTAGTTATAAAAATGATTAATTAGTTTGCAATTACGTGGCAGTGAATTATTTATCATATAAGTTTATTCAATCAAGGTATTGGTGAGGATGCATGGCCGGTGATTGACATCATATATTAATTATTAACAATATGTGCCTTGTTTTTTTTCTTCCACATTTTCAGGTGGGTAAGAGCTTGTAAATTATTGTTACTCTTAAGAGAATAAGGTGGGTAAATTAAGCTCACCTCGTAATTTGGGTAACCTGTTATCGTCTCTATCGCTAACTTCAGTGTTTATTATTTTAGCATGCAGAAACCTCTTATTCAATCCTCGTATTGTCGCTAGCTACTGGTAGTACTAGCCGCCCTGCATGACCTCTATAATTTCAAAAGAATCCGCAATAAAATTATATGGACCCAGACATGGATTAATTAAACTACCCTTGCTAATCGTATAAAAGGCAGCTGCTTGTCAAGACCATGGAAGACGCTGGATCGGCTTATGAGAGAATGAACAAGTGCTAATTCTAAGTCGACAGGGCATGATTTTCAGCGTTAAATGTTTAAGTGCTAATTCCTAGCCTGCTTCAGTGATATTGGCATCTTCTTTCAATGCTGTTAAGCTTTTGATTGCACTGGTTCGAGAGTTAAGTTGAAGTGTGTTATATAAAATTGTAGTTGAAATGTTTTCGTTTAAAAATATATTAAAATAATATATTTTTTTTATTTTTTATAAATTATTTTAAATTAAAAAAATTAAATTTTAATATAACATGTTTCAACATTTCTAAACCACCGGTACCTCGAGGTTCATGCCAGTGCAGCATTCGCATAACAATCTTGCCAGACCATTGTGAAACTTATCAAACACGTAATTCACCCATCACTACTCAATGTATCACTTTTTTGTTATTTGCCAGTTATTTGCCAAACTCAATGTATCACTTAATTGGATCACCATCAATCTTGAACCCCACTAATTGCTAATAGAGAAAGAAGCTCGTACAAGGAAAAAATAATTGAAACCAATCAAAATTTGCCATGTTTCATTTCTTATTTTGTTTCTTTACATAAAAAATGAAATAAATTACATGGAGAATAAATTGGTCTTTATACGTGTTTTGACTAATAGAATGTTGATACATGAGATGAGATATTTAAGATATTTTTTTTTATAAATTTAAGATTTCATAAATAAAAAACAACCAATAAAACAATGTCATATGACATTGACAAAAGACCGGGGTACCCCTATAAATCTCCATAAATAGAGGGTATCACACTAGACAAAAAAAAATGATTATTGGAGATACAAGTTCTTCAAGTAAGAAAGTTCTCTCAAAAGCTCTCAAGCATTTTTCATTTACACTTGAAGTCTACAAAGAACGAAACTTTGTTGGATCAAGCCTAAACACTTTGAAGATAAATCAAAGATATTCTTCAGAGCACAAAATCTTGTTTCGCAATTCACGTCTAAATTAATGTTCTTGCAAAGCACAAATCTTGGCTTGATTTCACAAATGAATTAAGTCACCATATATTAAGTTCAAGAGAAGAATCACAGAATTGTTATATTAAATAGAGATTTTACCTAGTCATATGTTTTAATAAAATCAAATATTTATATATGTGTTCTTGCCTCATTTTCAGGTGCTCAAAATTATATCTTTAAATTTATGGTGACTCTATTGGAGTTATCTCTACCTCTTCTTATCTCTTCCATTCAAGAAAGAATTTCCAACAACCTCTCAATGATAACTAGGAAGAACATGATCACTGTTGTTGTTTGTAAAAGCAACAAAATTGCGCAAACTAAGCTGATTCTTGAGATGATGTCTACGTTAAATGCATGAGGTGCACGAGAATTCGCTTGTTCAATGAAAAAAATACAACTCCACCATAAAAATCAAATGTGGGGCATGAATTTCTTCGGCACTCAAGGTGATTAATTCAAAAATTCACTCATGGAGACTTCTCTTTATCATTAACCAAGTAACTTCAGGTTTTAGCACATGTTAGTGATGATAACCGAGACTATATCTTTAGAGTATCAAGTGACTAACTTGACAAAACTCGTTGAGGGGCTTCTGACTTCAGTCAAAGAAAAAGATCACCAGATAGGAAAGTTGATGAACAAACTTTAGAGCATGAATGAGGGTGGCTAAACTTTGACTACCAAGTTTGTGCAAAAAGATCAGTTGGATGTTGTTAAGGATTTTACAATCAAAGTTAAAAGGAATATTTGTGGTATTACTGACAACATCTTTACCACAAATGAACTAAAAGACCTTATCAAGGAGACTATCATAAACCAAGTAGAAAGTCTAGTTCAACCTTCATATTCTTATGCAAATTCGTACATCTAAAGGATCGATTTGTAAAGGATGCCTCTAAGCTATCAACTCCCAAGTTCTAGCAATTTAATGGGAGACCATCATAAACCAAGTAGAAAATCTAGTTCAACCTTCATATTTTTATGCAAATTCGTACATCCAAAGGATCGATTTGTAAAGGATGCCTCTAAGCTATCAACTCCCAAGTTCTAGCAATTTAATGGAAGAGGGAATCCAAGATAACATGTGTCTCACTTTGTGGAGACTTGCAACAATACTGGAATTGATGGTGATCTTATGGTAAAATAATTTGTCTATTTCTGAAAAGGCAATGCCTTCGATGAGTACACTGACTTGGAGTCTAGCTCAATCAATAGTTGGGAATAATTAGAATGTGAGTTTCTTAATCATTTTAACATCATTCATCGTATGGTCAGCATGATTGAACTCTCTAATATATAATATTTTGAAAAATTAGCTACTCGAGCACATAACATGGAACTTAGCATTGCTGCAGCTAGAAACTCACCATTACCTGTACAAGAGCCGTAGAAAAACAAGCTTGAAAGTCATAGATTTGGAAAGAGCACTCCAAAAGTCGAGGGAAAATAGTCTTTAGTAATTAACTTTGTTGCCATAAATGTACTAACTAGAGCTAAAATGAATAATTATGCAATACCATTTACTTTTCAAAAGGGTAAAAGGTAGAAAACATCCCTGAAAAGTGACAAGAAAAAGAGTATCCATTCTCTAACTCGGACATATTTAGGAAGATGATTTGCTTGAAGAAAATATTATTGAGCTACTAGAGCTTAAACATCCCGAAAAAGCAAACCAAATAGAGAACCTAATTTATTGTAAATACCATCACCTAATTAACCATAATGTAGATAAGTGTTTTGTGTTAAAAGACAAGATAATGAGGCTACATAAGAATGAAGACAACATTTTTATGACAAAATAACAGCTTCCAACATCACGACTATGGTGAGTTTTGGTTAATACCAATTGCTACTTGTGATAAGTTTTGGCTCCTTTAAACCTTTATAACTTAGCATCATTTTTCCTACGATCATCACCATGTCTTTAAGTCAAGCTTCACATATCACACCTATACCTCAAAGAAATGACTTGAAGCCTAATTCATGTGAGATTCATGAGAACGAAGGATGGACTTTGATCCCTTATAAAAACAAAAAGGAGGAAAAAGCATGCACAAATGACAAATATAATTATAATAAAGAATCTTGATGGTAAAAAAGGCAATTGACAAGCCGATTCATTGAAAGATATGAAAAAAATCCATACTAGTTAGAGAAGAGGTTTTGTTAACTCAAAGCTCAAGGAAACTCATTACACTAAATGAGTACATGTCAAAAGAGCTAAAGAGGATGAGAAATATGTTTGTTGCTTGCTATCAAGTTGGTGGAGAGAAAACTCATATTGAAGAAGCTATAAGAAAACCCATGATGACTTCATACCTACCTCAAGATGTATACGACATGAAGATATTCTTAAAAAATAAAGACCTATCGCTTGGATCAAAACTTCACAATCTCTCTCTTTTTATCAAATGTGATGTCATAAAAAATATAGTGAATTGTATTTTGGTGAATGATGGTTCAACTATCAACAAACTACCTATTAAAACCTTAAAAGAGCTTGGGCTTCCTTTGTATGAACTCTTCCTAATTCATCTAATGATTTAAAGCTTTAATTAAGAAGGCAAAACACCATGAGAAAGATAAGACTTGCAATACACATTAAAGATATGAAGTCTAATGCTTTTTTCACGTTGTAGAGACTAAAACTACCTATAACATGCTACTTGGATGACTGTGGATACATGAAAATGGTGTCATGAAAGGAGAGGAAAAAGTGAACTCTAGGAGATTAGAAAGGCCTAAATAATCTATAAATAAAGAAATGATTTGTCCGATAAGAAATAAAGGAAAGGAAAAGGTAATAGAAAACTTAGTTGATAATAAGGTATCACATAAGGCCATAGTACTACATTATATCTTGGTGTTAACAAGAAAAGAGGGTCAATATTCTTTCACTAAGGATGAAGAGGAGATCATCGAGAGGCTAAAAAATTTAACCTTGTTAGTTATAAATTTTGCATTGACTAAAGTCTAAAAACCTATATTGAAAGGGTTTGTTCATTAAGTTGAGTCAGTGGTTGCAAATCTCAAATGACTCCCCAATAAATGGGATAACAAAAAGACTTAATGAGTTTGGAGAGAGAAGAAAACTTCTGGAAAAACTTCAAGGGCTAATATTAGATATGAATCTTTTATTCCATTTTATTTTAATATTAAGAATGAGACATTATGACATATAAGGGTGAAAAAATTGAATGACAAATAACAAAGTCAGCCTACACATCTTAGATCCTTGGTTTAGGATTGTCTTTGCATGACTACAACTTATGCTTCAGTATTTGATAGGATTGGAACAAAAAAAAAATAGAAGGATACTAAAACAAACTTCAATCCTTGCAAGACTTAGACCATCCAAGTCAAAGGACGATAAGAATATACTCAATCATCAACCAATTTTGGTTGAGGGGTCAAATGATCTTTATAACAACTCCAAAGTGTGTGTTCAAAACAAAGAGTAAGGACATAATAATTCAGTTAAGATTAGGGTAATTGTTTTTTCCTTGTAATGAATCAAAATTCGGCAGAGTTTCTTCTGTATTTTTAGATACCAAGTTATCAATTGTTCTTCAACAATTCTCAATTATCAAATTTCCTACTCGTCCTATCATCCAGAACTTTCTCCTTTTATTACATCACAATTTCTCAATATTCAAATTCATACATGTTTAAGCAATTCAATATCACACATTTACATAGATGCAATTCAATGAATTATTCTACAAATTATAAATGAAGTACATTACACAATTCAAAGATTTACAAATAAGGACCATTAACGAAAATGAAGTACATTACACAATTCAAAGATTTACAAATAAAGACCATTAACGAAATTATAATTAAAATAAGTATATAATTAAATAAAAAATTTATAATTAAAATTATACTAGAAAAAAATTCTGTCGATAAACTATTGACGCATTAAATTCTGAAATTTATATTACATAACAAAATAATTCATTCATTCATTCCTTAAATTCTGAAACTAATCTACTGTTCAGTTTGATTGAGGAATGTACCTTGAAGTTAATATAATATAATAATTCGATTAGACAGATAAAATAAAATATCAATAAATTCTTTCTTACTTTCTTTCTTTCTTCCTTTGTTTTTGAAAATTTACTCATAAGATCATTAAATTAATTTGCTCATCTAGTATTATATATTTCAATTAAATTTTAGAATAATCTTTAATTTTTATGAACATCAACCAAAAATATAATTATTCCTACTGGCGATTAACCCGGGCATTAATTCAACTAATAGGTGATTAATTTCTCACTCGTATATTTAACAAGCACTAATTCTATCAATCTAGAAAATTAGTTAAATGATTCACCTATTCATCAGGGTATTAATCTCGTTAACCAGGAAATTAATTCCTCATCACACCCATTTGCCAAGGCACTAATTCCATAAAACTAAGAATTAGTTCAACAATTTGCCCATTCGTCAAGGTATTAATCTCATTAACCGGGGAATTAATTCTATTAATCCAGGAATTAGTTCATCACATCGCATATCTTATTTCCTCAAGTAAACAATATAACAATTACTAATATATCAACCACAATTAATCAAATAAAAATACATATTGACCAATAATAAATTTGGGCACCTTGTAATTACCTGATGACTGAGCTCGAGCTAAAGTTCCCTGTTACAGTGTTGGCCTGATGGCCTCTCTTGAATTGACAAGTATATCACATCATTTCTTTTCATTGTACAATAAAGATACATATACTCTTTCTCACTCAAACATCTTAATCAAGTTTATTAATTCATATCAAACTTTAACTAATATCATTATTCTACTTTCCATATTGACACAATCAATAAATAAAATCTTTCCCATTATCCTAGCATTAGCTAAAGTTCCAATGTTAGACTTGTTTGTGAAATGACAAAAACATTAAATTTGAGTTGCTTTCACAGTAAGCGAAAGCCAATGTTGGACTTGTTTCCAAAATTGCAGAAACCATTGAAATTAGGTTGCTTTCACAGTGAACAAAAGCTAATGTTAGACGTTGTTTTAAAAATGGCGAAAACCATTGAAATTAGGTTGCTCTCACAGTGAACGAAAGCCAATGTTTGACATGTTTTTTGAAATGGCAGAAACCATTGAATTTGGTTTGCTTTTGTAGTGAGCGAAAGCCAATGTTGGTCTGGTTTCCAAAATCATGAAAACCATTGAATTTGGGTTGTTTTCGAGATGAGCAAAAGATAAAGTTGGACATGTTTCTGGAGTTGCGAGAAACCATTAGAATTTGGAATATGCGTTTGCATTTAGGTGAAGATCAATGTTGAAATTGAATGTTGGCATTCGTTTCCATAGTGTTGGAGAACGATAAATTTTGAGTTACCTCTGATATAAGAATTTTGAAATTATAACTTGTATGACTAGAAACTTGTATTATAATGTAATTAGGCGTGGTTACATGGTTATTACAAGGGATGTGACTATTATGTATGAGAAAATTTCCTTAACATACCATGAGGGGAATTCTTATTTTTGAAACTCTTAGAAGATAAAAATATTGTTCCTTATAAATCTAAAAATCTTGCTTAATTAAATTTTATTGCAGGACCTTCATATATCAGTGGACCAAATAACTAGAAGACAAAAGGACTTCAGGAACCTTTTGTTGTGCATTTAATAGACCTTATAATCTGAATCATTAATTCCTTTTTGAAACAATATTATCTCACTTAAATATCCTAAAGTCCTTTGATGAATGTTTTAAGTAGGACGATAATTCAGTACTCAAAACAAAAAGAAATGATCTCTATATATGTTTGTTTTCTCAAATTGAACTATTTTATTTCCAATTATATTTATACTTATACGTGTATGTCTTAGGTAAATCGAACATGATTACTAATAATTCTTCTTTTGATCTATGGTATGTTTGACGCTATACTGTTGAGAATGTGTGTGACCGAAATATTGAAAGGTAATTGGGTTGTGAAATGTTGAAAACATTTTGGGTAATGAAATAGGGATGAATAACCATTGTGGTTACAGAAGCCTTGGAAGATAGATAGCAGTCGATAACTTGGTATGCTTAACTATGAGAAAAACTCTGCCGAAATTTCAATAGAAAATTCGCTAATCACCAAATGATTCTAGAATATAAAAAAATTCATACTATATGCAATGTCAATTATCATGCGTATTATGTTTTGTCAGAACGGAATGTTACAACAAATAACTAACTTTCATTGCACAACATCACATAATACCTCATCACACTAGTTGTATGGTAGAGTTGAAGTTCAACTTTTCGACTAATTCAGTACTAGTTACATTAATGCAACTACCATCATCTATAATTAAGCTACATATCTTATTCTATATATGACATCTCATATGGAATATGTTCTCTCTCTAACCTTCTGAATCATCCACCTTGACATACATATTCAGTTCTCTCCTCACCACAAATGCTTTTCCCTCAACCAGATACTTAACATAAACATCATTATCATCCTCCAATGGTGGCATCTTTTCCTCTTCATCCTCCTCATTGATCTCAACCTCATTATTAGCTTTTATAATCATGACTCTTTTGTTTTGATATTGTGAAGCAACATGACCAAAACTCAAACAAAGAAAACATTTAATGTCATGATTATAAGAAGTAGGAGTAACATTGTTACCTTTAACAATAGTTGAGGTGTCATTCTTCTCTCTAGGGTATTCAGCCTTACCCTCCTCATTTGGTTGTGATAGACCATCCTTAGTGTTAGCCTTCAAATTGGGTTTCCAAGGTGTCAAAGGGCCTAATGATTGGCTTCGCTGAATGGTATCTTTCCTTTCAAGTTGTTTCTCCACCTTTACGGCCATATACATGATCTCCTCCAACTTCACATAATAATGCAACTTAATAATATGAGCTAAATCATGATCAAGGTCATTCATGAATCTAGCTATAATAGCCTCCCTATCCTTCTCAACATTAGCTTGAATTATAGCAAATTCTATTTCCTTGGAATACTCATCAACACTCTTTGTACCTTAATTTAAACTCGGCAACTTTTAATACAATTCTTTTATAATAGTGACTATGCACAAATCTCCTCCTCATAAAGGATTTCATCATATCCCATATATCAACTTACCTATGATAATTCCTTTTGTGATTTGTCACTAAGTAATCCCATAATACAATGGCATAATAAATAAAAGTAATCACAACAAGCTTGACTTTCTTGGTTTTGGATAATTGTGACACTCAAAAATTCACTTCACCTTCTTCTCCCATTCTAAATAAACTTTTAAATCATTCTTACCTTGAAAGCTGATATTTTCCACTTACTTGTATCCAAATCTCCATTAAACTTAACATTATGGTCCGAGTCCCTATAATTACCCCTCTGGCCAAAATTATCACCCTCTCCATACCAACAATTCTACTCCTATCCAAAATGTTCCTTATGTCCCACAAACACATCTTCAAAATCAACATCACTCATGTCCACATTATAAGCCACAAACTCAATCACATTAATGTTAACACACCTAACAACCCTCTTAATGTTAAATTCTCTTTGCTCAGGCCTATTTTGAACCCCACCATGATCATTAACATGTTGCCTCTCCAACCTATCCAACCTATCTCTAAATTTATTGGCCATTTGATCCATTCGTTGATTCATAACACGTAACTAAGTTATAATTTCACTGTCTCCTTTCTATAGTGTTATGTTGTTGTTTGTCTTCCACATCTTTGAATCTACAAACTGATTAGTTGACGAGAATTATATATTCCTCACCTACTTTCTCATGTGTTTAAACTCCTCTTATGTTTCACTCAAATATAGGCTTTTAACTTAAACATGTTTGTAATGTTTTTTTCCTCTCATCTCACTTTTCTTTAGCCCTTGCAGAACTGATTTCAACACTAAATATAACAATGTTAGTAGCGTATCCAAAAATATGTATATAAATCAAGAAGCAAGACAAATATGAAAACAAGCAAGACAAAAACTATAACAATGTTAGAAGGGTAAGGCTAGTTTCAACAATATGTCGATGGCGACGTACAACAATGTCATTTTGCTCATGAGTACGAGGAAAAATTAATCGGTGATGAATACTAATAGCCTGAAAGAAACTATTTAACATACAATATTCACCACCCCAATCAGTTTGAACAGATTTAATTTTTTGTGAAAATTAACGCTCATTAAGAGCTTGAAAACGATGGAAAATAGAAAACACATTAGATTTCGCAACAAGAGGATAATACCATATATATTTGTTTTGTATGTGCATCGATAAAAATAACAAATTAACGAAAACCATCAGAGAAAAACATTGGAGCGGGGCCCCAAACATCATTAAGGATTAAATCAAGTGGAGCAAAAGTTTTGTGACTTGTAGTTCTTAATGATAGACGCAATAACTTGTCTAGGGGATAAGCTTGACATTGAACAAGAGAACATTGTTATTTTATTTTTGGAAGCTAAAAAATTGAAAACATAGGAAGTAGGACCCAAATGAAGATGCCACATATCAGCAGTTGCAGAAACGCAAGGAGAATAGTAAGCTTAAGGGATTGACGTGGCAAAAGACTTGGACATAACATAGAGACTATCGTGACTCTGACCGGAAAAGAGCACTGCCTTGGTGGTGAGATCTTTTACATAAAACACAGATGCATGAAATTCATAATAGACATTATTATCACGATAAAATTTATGAATAGAAAGTAGTGGCTTAGTAATATGAGGAACATGAAGAACATTAGATAAGGTAAATGTGTGTTTTGAGATATGTAACATGGTATGTCTAATATTGGATAAGGAAAGGTCTTTACCATCATCAACATACAAATGATCATTACTGATAAATGGTGCGGACTTGGTCAGAGTCGTAAGAAACATTACCAACAACAAGATGGGCAGTCAATTGTTGTCCATTACGGCGAAACTAAGAGCATTGAAGGGCTGTGTGGCCGAAAGAGAAGTAGAGTTGACATTTGATGTTTTGCTTAAAGGATTGGTGAGGAGACCACTACAAAGAGCCAGAGTTCCTTTAGTTTTTTCATCAGTTGCTTTGCTTCTAGTTGGCGTTAGTAGACCCCTAAAAACCACAAAAATCAAACCTGTGTTGGTGGCTGCTGTGGTTGTTGTTGGGATGCCACCTGCCACAAAAATGACCTCTGTTATGGCTAAAGCTAGGGTTGTTCTGATACTGGGAAAGGTTGGCTAAAGGTAGCAGAGGCGATATCGGTAGCAGAGAAGGGTTGACAACCATGAATTAAAGGGAAGTCCTGTGAAGAAATTCATGGGTAAGGAGATGGCTATAAAGAACTGCATATAACAGAAGCTCTGCCTTGGATGCGAGGCTAATTACCAAGTTTTGAACTCACCATGAAGGCCATGAAACACAGAGATTGAAATCTTTAAGAGAGATTGGCCAGCCAACAACAGGCAATTCATCAAATAAGGATTTTGTTTGTTATATATACATAGCAATAGAAGCATCACCTTGTCGAAGTTATTGAAAGGACCTGTGAAGTTGCATCAAGTGAGAATTAGACGGAGAGACAAGAGCTTGCACAAGACTACTTCAAACACAATGGGAGGTCTGACAATCTACCATAAAATGCAATACACCCATTTAAAAAGAAGGTAGTAATGCACTTAAAATAAGTTGATCATGTTGCTTCCAACGAAGAAAAGAAGGGTTAATATGTGTGGAAGAACCAACATAACTATCAATTTCAGCTATATGAGAAGGAGGACATGACACATAGCCATTAACAAAGTGGAAGATTCCGACAGGTCCCAATCAAAGCTATTAAAGAAAAGTGTAAAATATACTCTGCTTGAGGTGAGAATAAACCTTGTAATTCTTTTTGTTGCTTGCTTACTGGAAACCAGAGTTTAAATACAAAAAAAACTCAACTACTTCCCTAAATAAAAGGAGTGGAACGACTAGTTGACAGTAAAATAGCCATCACTAATGGAATTATTCTTTCTAACTTATTGACCGATTCCTAGGCAAAATAATAGTAATAAAAACTAATGCAAATCTTAAGTCATAATCTCCAAGTCACACGCTGATGTCGCATGAAGACTGATCCCTGCTCAACCCCCATATCTTGGATTCTTGATAAGCACTCTATTTGATCTTCTTGGTTTATCATTGCCCCCATCTTTAAGCAGAACCTTGTCCTCAAGGTTCAAGTTCATATACCGTATCTTCTTCTTCATAACTACCTTCTAGCAACATCAATTATGGTCCTTTGCATTTGTGCCTTGGTACAAACCTCTCATATCACAATTAAAGCAAAGGCTCTGAGCACGCCTACTTTGCATCTCAGACCAAGTTAGTCTTTTCATTTGTGAGGCAGACTTCATTTTTGATGACGAAGAGACGTCTGTGGTCCTATTGAATGGATGATCAGTCTTCTCTTGACAGTTCAACTGCTCATCTCTCATCTTGGCCAAACTGATGGCTTCCTTCAAGGATTTTGGCTTATACATCCGAATTCCATCTGCAATTTCAAGTTTAAAACCTCCCATAAAGGTGCCCACTAATGCCTTTGGAGTCTACCTTTGCACTTTATTTCCCAACCTCTCAAATTCCTTTTTCTATTCACGTAAAGATCCTATTTGTCTTATTTTTTTATAAAGACTCATCAAAATCTTCGCAATCCGTTGGACCAAAACGAGACCATAATTCTTCTATAAAAATGTCCCACGACACCTCCGTTCTTTCCTCATGATAAGCCTTGCATAACCACTGCCACCATTGATTTGCTTCTCCTTCCAAATGAAAGGAAGCCAAAGACACCTTTTGTGTTTCCAAAGTGCCTTGGTATTTAAAGAATCGGTCGACACGTATGAACCATTCAATCGGGTCATTACCAAAATACTTGGGAAATTCAAGCTTAGCCAATTTAGAGGAAAATATTGGGCGACCCCCTTCTATGTTTTAACGAGAACACGCATTGAAGGATTGTCCGCTGCGTTCATTGACATTGCTCGAGGATGGTTCTTGCCTTGTAAGCAAAACTTCAAATATCTTGCTAATAGCAATCTCTAGCTACTGTAGTTTATCGGTAACACTCAACTCCATTTTGTTGAAATTAGCTTGAAGTCCCCCAAGAGCCGCTTCTAAATTCTCAATTCTTTCGTTATTGGTAGTCATAATGTAATGGCTTTGATACCAATAATAGGTCCCAATCAAAGCTATTAAAGAAAAGTGTAAAATATACTCTGCTTGAGGTGAGAATAAACCTTGTAATTCTTTTTGTTGCTTGCTTATTGAAAACCAGAGTTTAAATACAAAAAAGGACTAAACTGCTTCCTTAAATAAAAGGAGTGGAATAAATAGTTGATAGTAAAATAGCCATCACTAATGGAATTATTCTTTCTAACTTATTGACTGATTCCTAGGTAAAATAACAGCAATAACAACTAATGCAAATCTTAAGTCATAATCTCCAGGTCACACACTGATGTCAGATGCAGACTGATCCCTACTCAACCCCCGTATCTTGGATTCTTGATAAGCACTCTATTTGATCTTGTTGGTTTACCAGATTCCTTAATCAAGAAAATATGACTTCATCTGCATTCGTCAATATAAATAATTGTTGTTCGTAAGCTTTAACAAAATAACTTGGTTAGTATTGGACAAGACAACTATGTCTAGAGTTGAGATCCCTATAATATAAAGAGGAACAACATAAACATAAGAAGAGGAACCATTGTTATGTTGTGAAAGAGAGGGGGTTTGTTGTTGTGGGAAGGAGCCACCAGCAGCAGCCTGTGTGTGGTCAGCAGGCGGTGCTCCAGCATTGGTCTAGTGGAGGGAGAAATCGGCAGCAACAGAGTCCATTAAGGAGAGAGGGGTTTTAATGTGTTCAGACTTTGATACCAAGTTGAAAAGTAATAGGAGGCTTAATCTATTAGTTAGCTAACCTTTTCTATTTATATATATAGGGCAATATATAGTAGTTAATGTATAGATTTCAATACTAAAGTAGTCATATAATATTTTCTATACATATACATTCCATGAGCTTGGAGACTAGTTGAAGTTTTGGGTCTTTTTTCATGCTAAAAAAATCATTGATGTCCCCGTTTAAAAAATCATGATAGTTGAACCTGTGGTTCGATCCCTTCAATAAGTTGATTCCCTAGCCAAGTCCTATAATATTTTATGCTCAAGCCTACATGCCCTTTAATTCCAGGCTTCTTTAGGATTATATTTTAATGAATTTGCTGATTGTTTTCTAGTTCGAAGAAGGAGATGAAACATAAGAATTTCCCTGACTTCCACATTATAGGGCACATTTATCAGCCCCAACTGAAGGACATAAAAGGATAATCACTGTGTCAAACTACATGAGATACGGCATCAAAACTAAGTAGATTGATATTTTTCTTATCCAACTTTTAAATTTTAATAGCATCCTTTTTTAGTATTATTATTCTTATTAATCAAATTCATAATGGAATATAAAATAGCTTAAAAACAATTCACTAATAACGTAAATCATCTATATGTTTGATCAAGATTTCGATTTTCATATATGATCTCGGAGATTCCATTTCTATGAACGTTTTACTAGCGCTGCTTCTTTCCTTTGGCTTGTACTGCCTTAACCGACTTTGGTTAAAATTTTAGCTTCCAAGCTGGTCCTTGACTCAAGAAATATCCTCCTGTCTTACAATACTCTATGAATTAAAAGTCTGAAATCCTTTGAAAATAAGGATTCAAACCTTCCTGTGTATCTATATAAAGAGACTGAACAAATTCTTTGCATTATAACCAGTGCAGCTCCTTCTTTTCTCTCTATCGTGCGATGAGATTTTTCTTTACTTCGTGTAGCAAATCTCAGTGCTTTCAGTACCTTTCCAAGATGAGAAAGATTCAAGAGAGTATCCGATCCCTAGCAACAACGTTAAAGTTGAGGAAGCAGAAGAAGGGTTTCGAAAAGCAAGTACCTATACGAAGCAACCACTTCCCAGTGTATGTTGGTGATCAAGAACATGATGAAAAGCTAAATCGTTACGATGTTCCTGTTGCATGCACATCTTCCATAATTTTTCAAGCTTTGCTACGTCAGTTCGAGGATATCCTACGGGTAGAGGAAGGGCCAATCACAATCTCTTGCTCAAAACAGATGTTTGAGTCGGTGCTCAAACTTTCCCTTGAGGAGTCAAGTATATCAGAGGTTCGTGATTCATGAAGAAGTTGACAGATTTCCACCGCTAGCATTGTAGGTCGCAGCTTTGATTTGTTTATTTCTTTAGAAATATGTTTCTTTTTCTTGTTAGCTAGGTTTACTTGGTTTGTTAGCAATACAGCTCATATTTGAAGTTACAAAACTTGGATATAAATTTTTTGAATTTGCTAATAATAGCATGCTTTATTTTTCAATAATTCATGAGAAAAAAAGTATTGCAGTTTACACTAGAATCAATTTAAGAGTTGATTGTCAGTATTCAAATTGTACAATTTTTTTCTGGAGGATGAGATTATGTATAATATTTTCGGATAATTGGAAGCCACCTTAATTCTTTTACACAATAGATATTCATACACAAATAAAAAAAAAGAAAGAATCTGGAGAATTTAATTTTAATTAATAAGAAATTTGTCGTTATGTTCTCAACGCTGTTCCCTCTTTCTGATATCACTTCTAATGGAAAAAACTTAAATTCATATCATTTATAAGCTTTTGTCTATTTCTGGATATTTAACTTCTCAATCTTAAAACCTCTGGCAGTACAATCCCATGCATGAAACTGAAACAATCCATTCTAAGCAGGCCCCACACTCTCATTTACATTCATACAAAGGAATGTTCTTTACAAGAAATTAACCAGAGCAGATAATGACCATACACGCCTGGAGTGCTACCTGAATGTTCCTTTACATCCACCATAGCAGCAGTCCCATATATACACCTTCTACATTTTCACCTTGTTGTCACTAACTCGCCATCAATCCATGCTAAGCATGCCACCCTTTTATACAAACAAGGAAGAAGATCCATTGTTAGACAATATCAGAAACCTGTTGAAAATTGAAATTGATTTCTAGTTCTTTTGAAAAATAGAGAAACCAGTTCACCAGTTGGATTAAACAAATCAGTCGACCGGTTGAGAAAAGATCGATCAGTTTAGTCGGGAGAATATAATTCCTATTCAGATTAGGATTTCATTGTATTAGTTTAATTTCTATATTGTATAGGATTTTATATAAAAAAAAAATCAGCACTACTAAATAGCACAAACGAAGAGAGAATAGCTAAGAGAGCTTAGAGAGAAACACTTAATAAAAGTATACCTTCCTCTCAACCTTTTTCTTGTTCTTGAGTTTTTGACTCTGCATTCCCTTATCTTATATCACACCTATCTTTCTTCTAACTAGTGGCATTAGAGCTTAAGTTTGGTTATTTATGATGGTCAATCCGAACTTCCAACTTCATTATCCTAGGTTGACAAAGGACAACTATGAAACTTGGTATATTCTAGTAAAAGCTTGGCTAGATTCCTAAGATGTATGGGAGATGGTCGAAAAAAGCTTTGAGAAACCTATAGATGGAGCAATATTGACTTCAGCCCAAAGGAAGGTCATGCAAAAGGCACAAAGAAAGAATCAACAAGCATTAACAATCATCCATCAATGTCTGGATGACGTCACTTTTGAGATAGTGGTCAATGCAACCATCACCAAGTAAGTGTAATAAGTTTTTCAATAATCAAACTAAGGAGCTGACAATGTGCGAAAGGTTCATCTACAAAAGCTATGTGGTGACTTGGAAAAGTTACATATGCTTGAATCAAAGAATACTTCAGTATACTTTGCAAGAGTATTGGCCATATACAATCAAATGAAGAGATATGGGGAGAAGATGAAAGAGACATGTGTAGTAGAGAAGATCATATGCTCACTGCAAAAGAAGTTTCATTATGTGGTGGTCGCGATTGAAGAGTTGCAAAATATGAATGTTCTTTCAATCCAAGATCTTATGGGAAAATTACAAGCCCATGAGGAAATGATCAATGAGATTCAAAATGATGTGAATGCACAAGCACTTTTTTCAAAGAAAGATGGTTATAGATATTCGTAAAAGGGTAGAGGATATGGACAAAACAAAGAAAGAGGAGGAAAAGGCATATTAGGAAGATGAGGTTGTTGCATCCTCAACAGGTCAACTGGTCGATCGCATGAAGCAAATCGATCGACCGCATGAAGCAAATCGGTCGACCGGTTGCACTGACAGTGGCACTTCAAAATCCAGGTCTGACAAATCAAAAGTTAAATGATATAATTGTTAAAAGGTAGGTCACTATTCTAGGGATTGGTAGAGTCCAACCAAGAGGGTTGAGGAGAATGCTAATCTAGTGATAAAAGAGGAGAAGGAAGCCATAATATTACTAGTGTATAATGAGAGAATGCAAGACAAAGAGAACATGTGGTATCTAAACAGTGGAGCCAACAATCACGTGTGGAGGCCAAGACAAGTTCATGGAGTTTGATGAAAAAATTAGAGGTAATGTCACCTTGCGGATCATTCAAAGGTCAACAACAAAGGAAAAGGTACAACTTTGATTAAATTGAAAGATGAAAGTCATCAATTTATTGATGATATCTATTATATACCAATGGTGAAAAGCAATATATTGAACTTAGATAATTGTTAGAGAAGGGGTATAAAATTAAGATGAAAGATCGTATTTTGACATTACCTGACACTAAAGGAGCTATGATTGCATGCACAGTCATGAAAAAGAATAAAATATTATTATTAAATATAGAGACGGATGTGTCTAAATGTCTAAATATATATGTGTAGGATGAGATTTGACTTTGACATATGAGACTTGTACATGTAAAACAGTTACAAAAGTTGCATACATTTGGTTTTGCCTTGGTTCAAATCCTTCAAATCTCTCAATTTGTTTCCGTTTCCTTCGCCTTCATGACTCTCCTCTAAAACAAAGAACTCGGCTCCAATAGTCCAATAATAGCAGGACTGTTGGTGTTGTTATTTCACCAAAATTGTACCAAACCGAAGCAGTAGCCATCCTCATACAAGATAACCATCCCCTGAAAGATAAGGATGGGATTTTGTATTTTGGACCTATAAAAGCCAGCGAAGGGCCAGAACTGAGAGAAAGAAACGGTGGACATACCAGAGAAACAAAAACCATAGGAGAGGAGAAAGACCAGAGAAAGACAAAATTAAAACAGAAACAGAGAGGAAGGGAGGAGTATTGTCCAATTTAACTAGCGATACAGGCGCCATCAAGCTTCGTCTCCAGCAACATCAGTACCTAGGCTGGATGAAGCCTCGCCCATTCATATCAAAAAAAAAATTAGAATTGTTGAGACCGGGTTGTACCTAGGCTTTAGACCCAACCAGCTCACTCTTTGGACTAAGGGTGTGTTTAGTAAACACACTTATATTTTTTTTTATTTTTTTTATTTTTTTTTATTTTAATATCTAACCAAACATGCTTTTTAAGATATCAGAAAACTTTTAAAAAAAATTAGGGACCCTTTTGAATTTATTTGTGGGTCCCTTGCATATTTTTTTTTGATGACTTTACTTAGTATTAGGTTGTGGAATTATACTGTGAAATGCGAATCTAGTATAAAATATATACCTGTCTTTTCTGTTTTTTTCTTCTTTTTTAAAAAAAGAAGAAAAGCTCCCCTCATTGCAAAATACAAAAAAATATTTTTCTTTTAATTCAAAATTGTACTTGTTTATTCACTAACATCGGAGTCAGGAATATTCGTATTCACTAATGTCAGAATTAGGAATACCCTCAATGTCCACTAATGCCAGAATTAAAAATCAAAACACTAGAATTTAAAATTATTCTGAACCCCAATATTCACTGGCGCTCAAGTCATGAATACCATACTCTTTTACGTAATATTTACCAACATCAGGGTTAGAAATATTTGTAGTTGAATGTTTAAATGACACCAGAGTCAGGATGTAAAACCCCAAGAATGAACTTATACAAAAAAATTCAATTAATTAGAAAGATTATGAAAGACAGAAGAATTATGACTCAAATTGTGAAAAAGAAAAAGAAACGGGGTTAAAGTGTAATTAAAAAGAGTAGGGTTATAAATACCGCATTTCTTTCTCCTTGAAGCCAGCGGCATGAATACCAAAAAAGGGGAGAAATTCAAGATTTTTCCATCAAAAATTTAAGAGAGAAACACCAAAGTTTGTCAAAATTTTACAAGTCTTAGATAGGTTGGTAGGGAAAACACCATTTGGCAAGAGAAATTGTACGAAAACAAGTGTAGAAATTGTGAGGAGAAAAGGGGAGAGGGCCGACTACATGCAAGAAGGGAGGGGTTGAAATTTTTCAACCAATTAAGAAGTGAAATTCAGATTATCCCCAACTAAGGAGTCCTAAACTCGAGTATACGAATTAATTTGAATTCGATTAGAAATTGTGTAATTATCTTGAATTAAAATTAGGGTTCTTGAATACAATTTGGGGGAAATGTAAAATTGTCTGGAATTGGATCAATTAGAATATTATAGGTTTCTTTGAAAGTGAATTTATGTAAGAACAATAAAGAAAAGCCAATGGGTAAAGGATCCAAGGTGGCTAGCCACTAGGGGAGTAAGTGAGAGGGGTAGAATTTGTGATTTTCTTTATTAATTGCTTATGATGTGTTGTTATAATGTGAATAATAGTTAGAAAGGATAATTATCATATACGAAGGAGAAGGGAACCCTTGGTTCCCTTCGGCCAAGTTTCATTCGAGACAAGATTAAGAAGGGGGGAGGGGGGGTTTTGAAATTTCGTATGATAATGATGAGTGAATTAGGTGTAGCGCAAAGTTTACTAATAAGGGAAACAAGATAACTTGATGATAAGGGAACTTCGTAAATCGATTTCATGGGTTATATGGGGTAGAAAGGATTTTATGGGCCATATGTATGGCATGTGACTTGTCTTAGGAGTTTCTAAAGATAGGAAAATCGTAGAAGTAATAATGTGCATGTTTCTTGAAATAGTTCTTGACCACCTTGCATAAAAAGAGCAAATTAGCGTAAACGGCCTTGGGAGGTCATATTTAGAAGGGTTGCCATACATGTGACGCGGAAATAGTTGTCTTGAGAGAGGAAAGGGAAATGGAGATAATTAGGTTGCCATACAACCTCTAAAACATACGACAGTCTGAAATCCTTCTAAACTGTCATGTCATTCCAGCCTGAAAGCTCTCTTTCTTTTGCATATTTTTTCTTTTTTTTTGTCTGATACAAAAAATCATGCAAACTATATGGTACAAATTAATTATTTGTTAGTAAATGAAAAATAAAATTTTAATATTTGGAATAAAAAAAATTATCCTGAATTTGAGCTTTCCTAATTGCAGCGTGATTCTCTCAAACCCTTATCGCAACATTATCATCAGCTCTCTTTCATTCCAACTTTCCCTTGAAATAAAACTTTATAAAAGGAAAATTTCAATACTTTCAATAAATGGTCCAAATTAACATAAAAAAATATTTAATTTAATATTAACCTTTAACTTTGAAAATTATACATCGACCTGCAGTTTCCATTCAAGATGTTTGGAAACTTGGCTCCATTAAAACAATTGAATTTTCATCGATGATTTAAAGGCTGATGTTAATGCTCTAACATTCTCAATGTTTGTAAACGTAAAATTGCATTTTTTAAATGATATTATTTTTTAAAAAAATTATTAAACATGTCGTTATGAAAGAAAAACAAACTTACGTTGAAAGGTCGTCTTTGCGAACCGTGACCTAGTATAAACCAACTCCATATTTTTACAGTGACAAAGCAATGCTATATCCATTCTAGCTTTGATGTTATCCTTTGTCTTCCCCTTCACGTCCATTACCATGTTGAAAATGTTCTTAAACACGTTCTTTTCTATGTGCATGACATCAAGGTTATAATGGAGGAGATTGGCCTTCCAATAATGATGCTCTCAAAAAATACTTTGTTATACTCAATTGTGGGTTAAACCAAAATCAGGAAACTTCTGTTTACCGAATTGAAAACCAAATACAATGTCACCGTACTTCGACACCATGTTATACAACTCTTCACCTAAAAGAAGCAGCGGTGCAACATCCCTTTCAACTCTGCCAATAAAGAAGTCCTTTTTCTGTTCCTTATGAACTTGTGATCCGTTGGCAAAAACCACTTGTGGCAGTAAAAAAAGATGATTTACTATCATTTTTTAGCTTGAATGCCCTTTTATTTTCCATACAATATGGACATGCTAGTTTTCCATGCGTGCTCCAACCAAAAACCATTCCATAAGCTAGAAAATAATTGATAGTCCACATTAAAGCTACTTTCACCAGAAAATTTTGTTTCCTTAATACAACATAAGTCAAAGCCTCAAATGACCACAATTACTTCAACTCATCAATCAACGATCGAATAAAAACATCCATATTTTGACCTGAACTATTATGACTAGGTATGACCGTAAATAAAAACATGAACTCCGACCTCATACACATCCCTGGTGACATGCTGTAAATCGTGAGTGTCACTAGCCAACAAGAATAAATAGCAGCAAATAGCTCAAATGGATTGAATCCATATATACATAACCTAAGATGCATATTCCTTGTCTCAACTGAAAATTAAGGATGCACACTGTTAAAGTGTTTTTAGGCTTCACCATCGGAATGGTGTACCATCACTCAATTTACCACATTATGTGAATTGGTGTCATGTCATGTGCTCAGCAGTCTTTCATGACATGAATAACCTCTACGGTCTAGGTATGATTGAGAAGTTTTTAAGTTTTCTATGTGCGACAAGAATGCTCACAGGTTCTTCTATCGGTTAACTCTGCATTTTTAAGATAGTACAAAATGCAGAAGTTTGGACATATGTTAATTTTTTGGTATCCTAAACTGAGGGGTTTCATCATAGACTTAGTAGCATATAAGTTCTCTTTTAGCCTATTCCCTTCAAGTAAAATGCTTCTCGCCCATTCAATAATTTTGTCATAATCGGCCTCACTCCATCCATGATTTGACGTGATGTTGAACACTCGTGCAATGACTAATAATTTAATGTGATTTGTGCAACCATCCTATAATAATTCATCATAATCTTTCAAAAGATTAAAAAATCTGGTCGTGTTTACATTAGGTTCTTCATCTATGATTGGACATTGACCGACATAACACAGATTCATTCTCATCGCATCCATAACTATACTCTTATAAAGATTACTATTGTCATCTATAACTCCATGCATGTTGTTAGAACTAGAAGTTAACTCAACCATCCTTTCTACTAAGGTATAATGAAGAACATATGGTCCTTCATTTGCATACCAACATAAGTATTTCTTCATAAACCTTTTTTGTAGAAGATGAATTGTTACAACATCTAGATTGATAAACTTTTTATTTTTACACCTCTTACATGAACATCTAATACCCCTTTCACTAATATTTCTCGGATGAGATAATGCGTAATTAATAAAACTCTGAAATTTATTACAATAATCCATCCTCTATAACCCTTGAGGTGAATCTCTATACATCCATAAATGATCATCAATTACTTATATCAAACCTATATAAAATAATGATGTCAACATGTATTAATTATCTATGTTAACTAAATAATTTGCAAAAATATTGATTTAACTCAAACTTATTCAATCTATTTTAATAGTACTTTTAATTCATTATTAATTATCTATATAAATTCAAATTTTTACGCATTTACTGAAAATTTAACTCGGCAATAAAATTGACAAAATATAAAATGGACCCATTAAATAATTCATTATTTATTTTATCACAGAACACCTAAGTTAGAAATTCGACATAAGTTTAATTAATTTATAAATAAATACAATTTTATAAAATCTAAAACAAACCCTAACATGTACAAATCATAAATCCTTACAACAAATTTATATGAGAAAAAACTATAAAACAAGAAAACACCTAAACAAAATGTATATACTACAAAACAAATATACAAAAAAAAACATTTTAAAATTGAGTTTAAATTAAAAAAAGAGGTAGTTTTGCTTATATAAAGTGGAGAATCCTTAATAAATTTAAATCAGAACACAGATGCTGATAAACTGAATGTTGTGGTGACCAGATTTGTTATAAGAGGTTAAATTGTGTTGAGATTAGCGGGATAGGGGGTGCTTGTTTGTTACAGAAAAAAATACATAAGAAAAAAGGAGAAATTGAAGGAGGGGGAGAGGAGGGTCAATCGTTAGGTCATAAATTAAATACCACCGGCGACTTTACTGACAAAATTATTTTGTCAGTAACTACATAGGTCATGCTGTTAGTGAAATATTACAATTTGCCTTTTTAAATCTTAATATAATACTACCAGTCATTCTCTCAGTAAAGACCATTTGAATTTTTTGCCAGTGTTTACTAATAAATACAAAGATAAAAAATTATATCGGTAAAAATTATTGTAATATATTAATAAAAAAAAATTGATTATTATTTCTATTTATATTTATTAATTTTTTAGAGGTGCAGAATGATGAAGCCTAAATAATGAATCAGGCCCACCACTAAATTGGATCTAGGAATTTGTCCACGGCGGCCTCAAGCCACAGGGCAAAAAAAAAATAAAAAATAAAAAGGACACAGGGAGAGGGTGCATATCGACGATTAAACTATAGAATTTTCAGTTTTTGAAAATTCGTGAGAATCTTATTTTAGTGACAAAGCACGCCGTCTTAGAAACTTGAGAGTTACGTGTACTCACAAACTTATGAGGGAATTTAAACAAACACAAAATATAAATAACAATTTTTATTATTATAGTTGTGAATGCAATTTATAATAAATATGTTTTATAAGAAATAAAATAATCATTTAATTCTTCCATTAAAATTAACTTGTTAAGACTTAGATTTGATGTCTTGCGAAAACATGCATGTATTGCATAGCAATATTACAAATGTTGAAAGTATTTCTCTAAGGTGTTCTTGAAAATGTCTTTGACTAGCTTGTCTTGAAAGTATTATTAATAAAATCCCAAGGATAAATAGATTTGATGCAGTATAATTTTATTTTTGAAAAACTTCGAGTATAGATGATATTTGAGAGTGTTTTGGGAACTTCTGTGCTTGAAAAATCTGTTTTTTAAGGATTAATGACCTCAATTTATAAAGGATAAGAGGATCACTCGTCCCCAATGGGCGTAGCGTGATGACAAAAAGTTTGAGATCTGCACAGCAAGTCTCGAGTTCGAGTCAGGGCGTGCACCTCTTGTAAGAGCCTGGGACAGCCGGGGTTTTACTCGCTCACCTGGGCCCACAAAGTGCGCTTTCCGGGGAGTGGGGTTTCCTCGAATCCAAAAAAAAAGATAAGAGGATCACTCATATAATTAGTAGTTATTAAATTAAACTACATTATTTTATTAATGGCTCAATCTTACATTAATAATTCAAAACTATCCCTTTATTATTATTTTTTATATGCTGGCCAATAAGCTTGTAATTTCTTATGGTATGT